>JAABUN010000554.1_pt1 | contig 95650 bp, 100 predicted proteins | sample 5559311 | NCBI WGS metagenome assembly JAABUN01 (sample SAMN10711877, study PRJNA513370) | rock metagenome | isolation source: Antarctica rocks | place: Antarctica: Victoria Land, Siegfried Peak sud | reverse complement strand
AGCCGACCTCGCGCCACCAGCGTCGGCCCGTCAGTCGGTCCCGCTGGGCAGACTTCCTCCACGACACCCCGCCGGCGTGCGGGGTGCCGGCCGGGCCGGTGCTGACCCTGGGCGTCGACCCTGGGAGGACGGGGGCGCCTGCGATGGGGTGCGTCATGGCCTCAGTTCACTTCCTCGAGCGATCGGGTGGCCCGGAACTGGGTGGCGGCGATGACGGTGGTGATCATGAACAGCAGCACCGACACGGCCGCCGCGAACCCGAACTGGGCTCCGGAGCCACCGAACGCCAGCCGGAACGTGTAGCTGATGAGGATGTCGGTGCTGCCGGCAGCCGGGTTGTCAGGGCGGAACGGTCCACCCTCGGTGAGAAGCTGGATCGCATTGAAGTTGTTGAAGTTGAAGGCGAACGAGGCGACCAGCAGCGGCGCTACCGCCACCAGCAGCAGCGGGAACACGATGCGTCGAAACGCCGTGAAGGGGCCGGCGCCGTCGATGCTGGCCGCCTCCTTGAGGTCGGACGGGATCGACTGCAGCGCACCCGTCGCCACCACGAACATGTAGGGGAAGCCCATCCACAGCTGGGTCAGCAGGACGGCGACCTTGGCCCACCAGGGGTTGCCGAACCAGTTGATGTCCAACCCCAGCGACTCGTTGATGAGCCCGAAGTCCCGGTTGTAGAAGTTGCTCCACACCAGCAGCGCGATCACGCCGGGGATGGCGTAGGGCAGCAGCAGCAAGGACCGGTAGATCCGCTGGCCCCGGATGCGGGCGTCGTTGAGCGCCACCGCCAGTGCCAGGCCGAGGAAGAAAGTCAGGCCGACCGACAGGATGGCGAACGACAGGGTCCACACGAAGATGCGCAGGAAGTCGGCGGCGATCCGGTCGTTGGTGAGCACCCGCTCGTAGTTGGCCATGCCGATGTACTGCTTCCAGCTCTGGGAGAAGGCCGGGTCGCCGTCCTCGCCGACGAAGAAGTCGCTGTCGCCCACCCGCCCGACCTCGAAGACCTCGCCCGTCTCGGCGTTCGTGATGGTGTCGGCCTGCTCGTCATAGCTGAGGTTGCTGACACCCTCGAACGCCTTCCGCACGCCCTGGGAGCGGATGGCTCCCCGGTCGGTGGGTACCGCGACCTCGCCGACGCTGTCGCCGGCGTCGTTGACCTGCTTGGGAGTCAACAAGGTGAAACCGCCTACCTCGGTGACGAAGTCGTCCGCCACGGTGACCGCGTCGGGGTCCAGCTCCTCCAGGCCCTCGGCGGTGCCGGAGTAGACGTCTCCGGACTCGGGCTGCACGAGGAAGAACGTGAACGGTCCCTCGGTCGGGGAGCCCGTCGTCCCGACGGTGAGGTTGTACAGGGTGGAGTCGGGGGCCTGCGTGACGGAGTTGCCCACGATGGCGGCGATCGACTCCTCCTTGCTGAGCCGCTTGCCGTCACCGAAGTTGGTGAAGGAGATCTGGATGGTGACGATGATGGGGTAGACGATCATCGCCAGCAGGAAGAGCGTGCCCGGCAGGAGGTACTTGACCGGCACCAGCCGCGTGGTGGAGTAGACCGCGAAGATGCCGGCGGCGCCCAGCGCCACGACCAGGAGGCCGAACCACTTCTCGGCGGCGACGAGCGTGGGGGTGACGAACAGTGCCGCCGCGGCGACCAGGCCCAGCCCCAGGATCTTGACCAGGATGCCGATGATGGAGTCGCTGCCCCGGCTGCGTCCGCCGCGTCGGCGGCCGGTCCGCTCCGGGTCGGTGCGGGGCGGGGGAACCTCTGCGGGTGCGGCGGTGCTGGTCGTCTGCGACACGGGACCCTCTGGGTGGGTGCGGGTGGGTGGTGCGCGTGGATGGAGTCCGCGGGGCCCGGCGCCAGGAGAAGGCAGCCGGGCCCCGCGGAGGAACGTGGACCTACAGGTTGCCCGCGATGGTCTCGCCGGCGGTGGTCATGGTCGCGGCCGGGTCGGCCCCGCCCACGATGGCGGCCTCGGCCTTGCCGAGCGGCTCCCAGATGGCGGCCATCTGCGGGATGGCGGGCAGGATCTGCCCACCGGCTGCGGCCTCGGCGAATGCGGCCGTGTTCGGGTCGCTGGCGGAGACCTCCTCGAGGACCGAGGTCATCGCCGGGGGCCGCGCCTCAGCGTCGTAGAGGGCCTTCATGGTCTCGGGGGTGTTGGCGCTGTCCAGGACGAAGGACTCGGCGAACGACTTGTTCTCGCCGTTGCTGGCCACGTAGAAGGCCTGCACCCCGGTGAAGGGCTGAGCGGGCTGCATGCCGGCGAAGCCGGGCACCGGGCCGAGCGCGTAGTTGATGCCCGCCTTCTCGATGTCGGCCAGGGCCCACGGGCCGGACACCAGCAGGGCGCACTTGCCCTCGGTGAAGGTGGCGATGGAGTTGTCGCCGGTGATCGAGGTCTTCAGCACACCGGCCGCGCCCAGCTCGCCGATCTTGGCGGCAGCCGCGAGGGAGCCCTCCTTGCCCACGCCCAGGTCTGCAGGGTCGTAGCCGCCGTCGGCAGCCTCCCCGAACAGGTAGCCACCGGCGGAGGAGTAGAGCGGCTGCAGGTGGTAGGCGTCGCCGTTCTCGCCGATCTGCAGGCAGAGCGGGTTCTCCGCGCCAGAGGCCTGGGCCGCCGCGATGGCGGCGTCGAGGTCGGCGGGCTCTTCTGGGACGAGGTCGGTGTTGCGGTACAGGCCCAGGGACTCGACCGCGTACGGCAGGCCGTAGATCTGGTTCTCGTACGTGACCCCCTGCATGGCGATGTCGGAGTAGCTCTCCTGGTCGGCCTCGGACAGGTTGACCGGGTCGATGGCGCTGTTCTGCACCAGGTTGCCGATCCAGTCGTGCGCGCCGATGACGATGTCCGGGCCGTTCTCGGCCGTGTTGGCGGTGACGAAGTTCGTCTGCAGGTCCTGGCTGACCACCTGGACGGCGACGGAGATGCCGTTCTCCTCGCCGAACGTCTCGGCGATGCCCTCCAGGGCGCCGGCCCGCTTCTCGTCGGCCCAGATCACCAGGTCCGCGTCGGCGCGTTCCGGGGCGCCGGCCTCGGTCTCGGCCGGGGCCTCGGTCTCTGTCTCGCTCTCGGTGGCGGACGTGGTCTCGGTGGCGGACGTGGTCTCGGTGGAGCCGGAGGTGGCGGTGTTGCTGCCGCTGCTGCAGGCGGTGGCCAGCAGGGCGACGCCCGCTCCGACCGCCAGCGCACGGGGGATCCTGCGCATGGGTGCTCCTTGCAAAGGTGGGTCGCGTCCGACCTGTGCTGTGCTGCAACGGGTCGGCGCCTGACCGGGTGGGTGGTCGGGAAACCGTAGCAAGAAATTGCAGAAAGCGTTAGCCTCGTTTGCAGCAACTTTCCACCGTGCTGTGCGCTATGTTGCAGCTATGCGCGCCCGCCTCGCCGATATCGCCACCCATGCCGGGGTGAGCGAGGCGACCGTCTCCCGAGTCCTGAACGCCAAGCCCGGCGTGGCCGACGGTACCCGCCAGGCCGTCCTGACCGCGCTGGACGTGCTGGGCTACGAGCGTCCATCCCGGCTGCGCAAGAAGTCGGCCGGGCTCGTCGGGCTGATCACGCCCGAGCTGGAGAACCCGATCTTCCCGGCGTTCGCGCAGGCGATCGAGTCGGCCCTGGCCCAGCACGACTACACCCCGGTGTTGTGCACACAGACCCCAGGTGGGGTGCACGAGGACGACTACACGGCGATGCTCCTCGAGCGGGGGGTGTCCGGCATCGTCTTCGTCTCCGGCCTGCACGCCGACACCACCGCTGACACCGGGAGGTACACGGCCCTGCGCGACCGTGGCCTGCCGATCGTGCTGGTCAACGGCTACGCCGAGGGCATCGACGCGCCCTTCATCTCCAACGACGACGTCGCCTCGATGGACATCGCCGTCTCGCACCTGGTCTCGCAGGGCCACACCCGCATCGGCCTGGCGCTGGGTCCGGCACGCTTCGTTCCGGTGATCCGCAAGGTGACCGGCTTCAGCAGCGCCGTGCGCAACCAGCTGGGGCTGGACGCGGCAGCCGTCGACGGGCTCGTCGAGTACTCGATGTTCTCCGTGGAGGGTGGTGCCGCCGCCGCCGCGCGCTTGGTCGACCGTGGCTGCACGGCGATCATCTGCGGCTCGGACCTGATGGCCCTGGGGGCGATCCGGGCCGTGCGCGAGCGCGGCCTGACCGTGCCCGGAGACGTGTCGGTGGTCGGCTACGACGACTCGGTGCTGATCGCGTTCACGGACCCGCCGCTGACCACCGTGCGCCAGTCCGTGCCGGCGATGGGTGCGGCCGCCGTGCGTGCCCTGCTGGACGAGATCCATGGCACGCCGGCACCGCGGGCGGAGTACGTGTTCCGGCCCGAGCTCGTCGTGCGGGCCTCGACGGGCGCCGCACGCCCGCGCTGAACAGGACCGGCGTCAGCCCTGGCTGGTGCCCGAAGGCGGGGGCATCAGGTCCTGCAGCAGATCCGCGAGCACGTTGAGCACGTGCGAGAAGGCCTCGCACGACTCCACGCGGTGCTCGGCGGCGGTATCGCCCTCGCCCACCTTGATCCCGACGTCGCCCATCGTCGGCCAGAGCCGCTTGAACGCGAACTCGTCGGTGACGTCGTCGCCTGCGAACAGCACAGCCGTGGCCGCCGTCTGCAGGCGCAGCTCGGCCAGTGCCTGGCCCTTGTCACTGTCCACGACCGAGAGCTCCACGACGTCCTTGCCGCGCATCGCCGTGACCCCCTCGTGCTGGGCCGGCCCGCGCAGGGCCTGCGACGTCGCCCGCGCCGCCACGCCTCCGGCAGCGCGGCGGGTGTGCAGCACCGCGCCGGTGGGCTTGGCCTCGACGTGGGTGCCGGGGTGCTCGGCGGCCAGGCTGGTGAGCTCGGACCGAACCTGGGTGAGCAGCTGGCTGGTGGGCTCGTCCAGTGCCCGGGCGACGCCCTCCACCTCGGCGCCGTGACTGGCCACCAGCAGGGTGCCGGGCGGAGCCTGAGCCAGGGCGCGCAGGTCGTCCAGCGTCCGGCCGCTCAGCAGAGCGAGGGAGACCCGCGGCACCGTGATCAGCCGTCGCAGCGCCCCCCGCGACCCGGGCAGCATCTTCGAGGCGCCCGGGTCGTCCACCAGCGGGGCCAGCACACCGTCGAAGTCCAGCGCCACCAGCACTGGTCCGCTGTGGGCGAAGCGGTGCAGCCCCGCGGTCAGCCGCTGGTCCAGGGCCGGGGCCTGGCGCACCCGTCGTCCGCGCCCCGCCTGTTCCGATCGGGGGCTCACAGCGGACTCCCTTCCAGCGTCTGCAGGTAGGTGCGGGCCCACCGGTTGACGTCGTGCTCCATCACGCGGCGTCGCAGCGCCCGCATCCGCCGGGTCTGCTCCTTGGCAGGCATCTCGGCGGCGCCGACCATGATGTCCTTGAGCCCCTCGATGTCGTGCGGGTTGACCTGGACGGCCTGGCCGAGCTCGACTGCGGCGCCGGTGAACTCGCTGAGCACGAGCACCCCGGTGTCGTCGGTGCGGCAGGCCACGTACTCCTTGGCCACCAGGTTCATGCCGTCCCGCAGCGCGGTCACCAGCATCACGTCGGCCACCTGGTACAGCGCCGCCATCTCCTCACGCGGGTAGGAGTGGTGCAGGTAGGACACCGCCGCCCGTCCGAGCGAGGAGTGGTGCCCGTTGATGCGTCCGACCGTCAGCTCGATGTTGTCGCGCAGCAGCCGGTACTGGTCCACACGCTCACGGCTGGGGGTCGCGACGAGCACCAGGACCGTCTCTGCGGGGTCGAGGCGCTGCTCGTCGAGCAGCTCACCAAAGGCCTTGAGCCTGTGGATGATGCCTTTGGTGTAGTCGAGCCGGTCCACGCCGAGCAGGACGTGCTTGGGCGAGCCGAGCTCGACCCGGATCTGCGCCGCCCGCGCCTGGATCTCGGGGGAGCGCGCCAGCTCGTCCAGCCCTGCGGAGTCGATCGAGATCGGGAAGGCGCGGGCGGTGACCACGCGGCCCGGACCGCCGTGGCCCTCGGGATGGGCGACCGTGACCTGGCTGCGCGCCGGGTTGAGCCCCACCGCCCGCCGCGTCGCACGCAGGAAGTTGCTGGCGTCCTGCTCGCGCTGGAAGCCCAGCAGGTCGGCGCCGAGCAGGCCCTCCACCACCTGCTTGCGCCACGGCAGCTGGGCGAAGATCTCGTAGGGGGGGAAGGGGATGTGGTTGAAGAAGCCGATCCGCAGGTCCGGGCGGCGCTCGCGCAGCATCGCCGGCACGAGCTGGAGCTGGTAGTCGTGCACCCATACCGTGGCGCCCTGCGAGGCGGCGTCGGCGGCGGCCTCGGCGAACCGGGCGTTGACGGCGACGTAGGCGTCCCACCACTCGCGGTGGTACTCGGGCGGGGCGATGACGTCGTGGTAGAGCGGCCACAGCGTCGAGTTGGAGAAGCCCTCGTAGTAGTCGCTGATCTCCTGCTCCGACAGCGGCACGGGCACCAGGTGCATGCCGTCCGCGTCAAAGGGCTGCTGGGTGTCGTCCACGGAGCCGGTCCAGCCCACCCAGGCGCCCTGGTGGGTCTGCATGACGGGTTCCAGCGCGGTGACCAGGCCTCCGGGCGACCTGTTCCAGACCGGCTCCTCGCCTGGCTCGGACGACAGGTCCACCGGAAGCCGGTTGGCCACCACGACGAAGTCGTGACCACCTGCTCGGCTGTGGGGCGTGCTCGGCACGGTGCTCAGCTCCTCGGGTGTGGTTCGGCCGGAGCCTATCGGCGCGCAGCCGCCCGAGCCCTGCCGAGGGGGTACCAAGGGAACGCGCCGGGCGATACCGTCGTCCGCAGTGGGGCTGACGTCCGCGGACCGCCGTGGCGGAGCCCTCGACGGAGGTGTCGGCCATGCGGGTCTCGGACGTGCTGCGCAGCAAGGGCGACCTGGTGGTCACGGTGAAGCCGGGCGAGAGCATCTCCGGCCTGCTGGCGTTGATGGCGGAGCACGGCATCGGCGCGATGGTGGTGTCCTCGGACGGGCGCAGCGTCGACGGCATCGTCAGCGAGCGTGACGTGGTGCGCCGCCTGCACACCGAGGGACCGGCTCTGCTCGAGCACACGGTCGGCGACATCATGACCTCCGACGTGCACACCGCCGAGCCGTCCGCGGCGATCGACGACCTGATGCGGCTGATGACCGAGGAGCGGGTGCGGCACGTCCCGGTGGTCGTCGACGGCGCGCTGGCGGGGATCGTCAGCATCGGCGACGTCGTCAAGTACCGGATCGGCGAGCTGACCAGCGAGCGCGACCAGCTGTCCCGGTACATCCAGAGCTGACCGACGGTGCGTCGGCCCTCGCGTACCGTGGCGGCGTGAGCGGGGGAGAGCTGTCCACAGGTCCTGAGGCTGCGACAGCCGCAGGCCGCCTCGGCCTGACCGGGCACCAGCTCGGCCGGTACCGCCTCGCCCAGCGCATCGGCGAGGGCGGCATGGGTGTGGTGCACCTCGCCCTGGACGAGAACCAGCGCGCCGTGGCGGTCAAGGTGCTGAGGCCGCACGTGGCGGGCGACCCGCACGCCCGGCAACGGCTGGCGCGTGAGGTCGACACCCTCACCCGGGTGCGCAGCCCCCGGGTGGCCGAGGTGCTGGACGCCGACGTCGACTGCGAGACACCGTACGTAGTGACGAGGTACGTCCCGGCGCCTCCGCTGGACGACTTCGTGCGCGAGCACGGGCCGCTCGAGCGCAGCGCACTGGCCCGGCTGGGGTCCGGCCTCGGTGAGGCGCTGACCGCCATCCACGCCGTGGGGGTCGTGCACCGGGACCTCAAGCCCGCCAACGTCCTGATGCTGGACGGCGACCCGGTGGTGATCGACTTCGGCATCGCGCACGTGGCCGACGACGTCCGGCTGACCAGCACGGGGCTGGTGATGGGGACGCCCGGCTACCTCTCTCCCGAGCTGATCGAGGGCGAGAGCGTGGACGAGGCCACCGACTGGTGGGGCTGGGCCGCGACCATGGCCTTTGCCGCCACCGGGCGCCCGCCGTTCGGCCGCGGGCCGCTGGAGGTCGTCCTGGACCGGGTGCGGCGGGGCGCTGCGGACGTGCAGGGAGCGCCTGCCGTGCTGGTCCCGGTGCTGCTCGCGGCCCTGTCGGTGGACCCGCGGCAGCGCCCCGCGCCGGGTGCCCTGCGCCGGGCGGTGGAGCAGCTGGAACTGGCGGACGAGGAGCCGGTGGATGAGAAGCCGGTGGATGAGAAGCCGGTGGCCGCGGAGCCGATCGGTGCGGACGGGACCCAGGCACTGACGCAGGTCGTACCGGTCGTGCCTGCCGCGCAAACTGCTGCACAGCCCGCTGCACACACCTCTGCACAAACCGCTGCACAGCCGGCTGCGCAGACCCAGGTCCTGCCGGCGGTCCGCGCCGCACCGCCGCAGAGAGCGGCCCCGCCGACCCAGATCCTGCCGGCGGTCGGCGCCGCACCGCCGCAGAGACTGGCGTCGCCGACCCGGCACCTTCCTTTCCAGGCGGTGCAGCAGCCCGCGCCCGCTCGACAGGATCTCCGCGGCTGGCCGCAGCCGCAGCCGCAGCCACACGGCCCGGCGTCCGAGCCGCAGCAGCTTCCCCGGGCCAGGCCCGCTCGTCGCGGCACGCTCGTGGCCGGGCTGGTGCTGCTGGCAGCCCTGACCGCGGTGCTGCCCGTGGTCGCAGTGGGTCTGGCCGTCGTCGGCACGGTGCTGGCCCGCACCGTCGCCGCGACGTCTGGAGCCCTGCTGCGCCGTCGCTACGAACGCGGCGCACGGCGTGCCGACACGGCACTGGCGCTCGCGAGCTCGCCGTGGCACCTGCTGCTGCAGGCGCTGCTGTCCATCCCGCTGCTGCTGCTTCCGGCGATCTTCGCGGTGCTCACGGTGCTTCTGGCGCGCTACGGCGTCGGGCTCGAGGGCCCCACCGCGGTCGGGGCGGTGCCACTGGCCGGTGCGGCGGTGGTGGGCGCGCTCACCGCCTGGTGGGGGCCGGGGGGTGCCAGCCTGCGCCGCGGCTCGCGCACGGTGGCGAGGGCCGTCACCCCAGGCACCAACGGGGCACTGGTCGGGGCCCTGCTGCTGCTCTCGCTGGCGGGCGGGGCGGTGGTGCTGCTGCTGGCCTGGGGATGGGTGCCGGACTGGACCCCGCTGACCGCGCCACCCGAGCCGTTGGGCTGATGCGCGCTGACCTCGGCTCGGCGCCCGTATGGCCCGCCGTACAGTGGTAGACGTGAACACCCGTGCCGCGCAACGGCTGCCGCGCGCTGCGGCGCTGGTCGGAGCCGGGGCATTGTGTGCGCTCGGCATGACCGCGCTCGGTGCCGCGCCAGCGGTCTCCCACTCGCCTCTGGAGCGCTCGGTCCCTGCCGACGCTGAGCAGCTGGCGGCGCCTCCGAGCGAAGTGCTGCTCGTCTTCCGGCAGCCGATCGAGGAGCTGGGGGCTGCCCTGGCGGTGGACGGGCCAGACGGTCGGCTCGAGCTCGACGGGCCGCTGGTGGACCAGCGTCAGCTGTCCCAATCGATGCCCGAGGATCTGGCGGCGGGGAAGTACGCGGTGGTGTGGCGGGTCACCTCGGCCGACGGGCACCCCGTCGACGGGCGGTTCAGCTTCTCCGTGGCGGGCTCGCGCTCTGACGCGTCCGAGCCCGCTGGGAACTCTGCTCCAAGTCCCGCTGACCGCCCTGCGCCGGTTCCCCTTCCGGACGAAGGGCCGGCGCGGTGGTTGTTGTTGGGCGGCGCGGCGGTGGCCTCTCTCGCCGTGGTGGCCACCGGAGTGTCGCGCAGGCGCAGGGGCGCGCCGTGACGGCCCGCCGGTCAGCCGCAGACGCGGTTCAAACCAGCCAGGAGGATGAGCCGATGAGTGTTGACCTGTCACGAGGAGTGGCTCTCGTGCGCCCCGTCGTGGATCGGCTCGCCGAGGGGCTGGTCACCCATATCGAGCGCTCGGTGGTGGACGTGGAGCTGGCCCGCCGCCAGCACGCCGCCTACTGCCAGGCGCTCGCCGATGCCGGCTGGGCGCTGCTGGAGGTGCCGGCCGCACCCGATCACCCCGACTCGGTGTTCGTGGAGGACATGGTCGTCGTGGTCGGCGACCTCGCGGTACTGGCCTCGCCGGGGGCGGAGCAGCGTCGGGGCGAGCTGTCAGCCGTCGCTGACTGCGTCGCCTCGCTGGGGCTGCGGACGGTCCGGATCGAGGTTCGCGACGGCGCCGGGTACCTCGACGGCGGCGACGTGCTGCAGGTCGGCGACACCGTCTACGTCGGGCGTGGGGGGCGCACGGACGGGGAGGCGATCCGGCAGCTGCGTGCGTTGGTGGAGCCGCTCGGACGGACGGTGGTCCCGGTGGAGCTGCGACAAGTACTGCACCTGAAGTCTGCCGTCACGGCGCTGCCCGACGGCACGTTCGTCGGCTGGCCTGGTCTGGTCGACCAAGCCCCGTTCGCGACCTGGCGGGACGTCCCCGAGGAGCCCGGCGCTCACGTGGTGCCGGTGGGGGGCGGCACGGTCCTGATGGCCGCCTCCGCCGCGCGGACGGTCGCGTGGTTCGAGGACCTGGGCTTCGACGTGGTGGCCGTGGACATCAGCGAGCTGGAGAAGCTCGAGGGGTGCGTGACCTGCCTGTCGGTGCTGGTGCCTGGGGCGCGGCTGCCGGCGTCCTAGACTGGGCGGGCTGTTCGCCTTGCCGGCATGGCGCAATTGGTAGCGCACCTGTCTTGTAAACAGGGGGTTCCGGGTTCGAGTCCCGGTGCCGGCCCTCCTCGCGTTTCACAACTTGACGCGACGGATCTGTCTTCCCGGCTGGCGTACGGCAGACCTGCCGGAGAGCCCGCGACGGGGCGCATGCGCTTGCACTGCGGCACAGTGATGGGGTGATCACCATCCTGCTTCGCTATGACCACCACGTCGACCACACCTTCCTGGAGGCGACGCACTACCGCGAAGACGACAACGTCCTCACGGTGTACGTCGGCGAGCAGGAGGTCGCTCGCTTCCCGGCCGGCTCCTGGGACGGCGTCTACCGCCACGAAATCACCGTGGTGCGCGAGAAGGACGGAAGGGACCGGGTCGCTCAGCGGCTCGAGATCCGGTCCACAGTGCCGGACTGACGCGGAAAGCGCCCAGCCGACGGTCTATCGGCGCGCCTGGTGGTGCCCTAGCGGGTGAGTTCCTTCGCGGGTTCTCACGAAGCCTTACGCCATGGCCCGCTCACGTCGGTGACCGACACGGCCACCAAAGGTCACGAGCCTGGGTTACACCACTCAAGTGGACTCACCCCGCGGGGACGACCACCTGAACCCTCCCTGTCAGGCTGGTGTGAGACACCCCGGTAGACGGGGTTGGCTCGCGGAGGGCGCTGGATGGAGAACCGATCATGACGGAGCAGACGGAGCAGACGGAGCAGACGGAGCAAATCCGGCCCCTCGTCCGAGCAGGCGTACGTTCACCGCTGAGTACAAGGCTCGGGTCCTGGCCGAGTACGAGGCGGCCACGCACGGGGCGAATGGCGCGGTGCTGCGCCGAGAGGGCTTGTTCCATTCCCATGTCCGCGAATGGGCCGCCGCCCGGGATGCGGGGACGTTGAGGGCGTTGGCCGGGCCGGGCGAAGAACCATCATGGCCGCAGCCGGGAGCGTTCGCGACCCGCGTGCTGGCGGAGTACCTGAACTGGTTCCTGGAGGACCTCGACCCGGTTCGTCGGCACAAGGTCCTGAAGGCCCTGCCCGCGCCGATCGGCCTGATCAGCACCAGGGTCTTCGGCCGCGGCTACCGGCGTAGGGCCGCTGTCAGATGGGGCACAGCAGCGACCGCGGGAAACGCGGGGCCGAAAGGAGACCCGGTGAACCAGGCCATGAAGCGAGCGTTGCGAGCGGTTAACACGACCGCCGTCTGGCTGTACCGCCGAAGCGGCGGGCGCATCGGCGGCACAGCCAAGGGCATCGATGTCCTGCTTCTGACCGTCGCCGGACGCAAGACCGGCAGGCCCTTCACCATCCCCGTCGTCTACTTCAAGCACGACGCCGGCTACGTGATCGCCGGGTCCGCCGGCGGCATGAAGCACGACCCCCAGTGGGTCCACAATCTGAAGGCGACCGGACAAGCGGGGGTTGAGATCGGCCGCGAACGTGTAGCCGTTGACGGCCGAGTGACGGGCGGCGCCGAGCGCGAACGACTGTGGAAGAACGTGGTGCTCGCTCAGGCCCCGTTCTTCGCCAAGTACGAGCAGAAGTCGGGCCGCGTGATCCCAGTCGCCACCCTGACGCCGCGCCCCTGAGGGGCTCATCGACTCACGCCCACCCCCGTGATGTCGCCGGATGCGATGTCGCGTTGGCCATGGGTCTCGCTGCAGGGGGGCCGGGAACTCAGGCGAGTCCTGGTGGCGTCGTACCCGTCGGTCCGCTCAGCCCAGACGCGCGAGCACACCGGTCTGCGCGAGCAACGCGAACCTGTCGGGCACCCCCCAGTGCTCGACGATCCGGCCGTCGACGACGCGCGCCTGGTCGAACACCGTGATGTCGACCGGCTGACCCGACGGCGGCCCGAAGAACGTGCCGCTGTTGGTCCCGCGTCCCCGCACCCTCACCCACACCTGGTCACCGTCGACGACGGAATCCTCGATGGTGAAGTGCATGTCGGGGACCGCGGCATGCACGTCGCGGATGGCGGCTTTGACATGAGCGATCGCTTCCGCGCCGGCGCCAGCGAGCCCGAATTGGTGCTCCACGAGGTCAGGCGAGCACAGCTCGTCGACGATCGCGTCGTTGCCGACGGCGAACCCTTCATCGAACATGCGTTGCATGACGTCGAGGGACGGGTGAGTGGCCTGCATGGTGCAGCTCCTAACTGCGCGCGTCCGCGGACTGTTTGAATCTAGTCGTACTAGAGTGAATATGTGCCGGATGATGAGGCCATGTCAAGAGATCGCCGCCCCTACCGCTCGTCTGTGCGTGAAGAACGTGCTCGAGAGACCAGGCGTCGACTGGCCGATGCGGCCACCACGCACTTCCTCGAGGCTGGGTATGCGGGCACGTCCCTCACAGCGATCGCCGGCACGGCTGGTGTTTCCGTCGACACGGTCTACAAGATTTTCGGCTCCAAGATCGGACTGCTCAAGGAGGTCCTCGACCTCACCATCGGAGGCGACGACGCACCGGTTCCGTTGCTCGAGCGAGCCGGGCCACAAGCACTGCGCGAGGAGACCGATCAGCGCGTGCAGGTGAAGATGCTGGCGGCCGGTGTCAGCGGCCAGCTCGAACGCATCCGCCCCCTCGACGACATACTGCGCAGCGCGGCCGCGGTGGACCGGGAGGCAGCCGCGTTGCGCGAGGACATCCAGGTGCGTCAGCGCCGTACGGCGATGCGAACGATCGTGGGCTGGATCGCCGCGCATGGCCCGCTGCGAAACGACCTCTCGGTCAACCGGGCCGCACAGGTGGTGTGGACCCTCACGTCACCGGAGGTGCACCTGCTGATGCGCGACACTGGTGGTTGGTCGGAGCCGTCATATCGTGGGTGGCTCGCGCAGGCCATCGCCGACGGCATCCTTGAGCAGTCGCGAACGCCATCTCGCGCCGACCCACATCATTGATGTCAGTCCGACCTTGTCCATCCCGTCGGCTGGGGCGGGTGCATCTCCCGCGAGAGTGTCATCACCCTGCGAGGTCCAGCGAGGTCGCGGATGGCATAACGGTGATGCTCGGCCTCTTCCTTGAGCACCACCTTGAGGCAGCGGCGAACGACATGCTCCTGGTCGGGATACGGGTCCGCCGGCTTGCGACCGCATACCCGATTGAGCTTGGCCTCGGTGAGCCCGTGGACGACGCGCCGCATTGTCGCCATGCGGGCGAGCCGCGGGGCGAGGACCTCGTCGCGTGTCGGGGTGGCTGCGAGGGTGAGCACAAGCTTTGCCGTCGCGTAGGCCAGCATCCCGCCGGCAGGAAAACCCAACGGGTGATACGGCGCCTCCTCCTCGAGCACGGCATTTGCCGAGCTCGGCCTCAACGTAGGCGGTCACGTCGACGTCGTGGACGACGAGACGCTCGAAGTCGCCACCGAGGTAGACGTTGCTCCCATAGCAGTCGACAATCTAAAGACCGCTGACCTCGCAATCGCGGATCTCAAGGTCGGCCAGGTCGCACAAGTGGATGTGGCCCCCCGGAACTGGTCAGTCTGGGCGTAGTCAGTAGCCATCGAGCCAGTCTCCGTCACCTGTCCCGCCGCGCCAAGGGACGTCACCGCCCGTCTCGCTGATTCTCATGTGCATCGCGGATGCCGTCCCCGAGGCTGGCTCGTAGATCAGCCGCGTTTACGCGCCGAAGCCGCTCCGACTGCGTACCGCCGGCCTCTTCCGTTTCCTCCCTGACGCACGTGCGGAGTCAACCCGGGACTCGAGACGGAGACCTACCGAGGGACGGTCACGGTCTGGGTCTGGCCGCCGTAGCCGCTCTGCTGGTCATGGCCCTCGACCGTCACCTCGCTGACGTCGGAAGGGATCTGCACGCCGACCTGCGTGCGGGTGAACGGTTGCTCGCCCGCGTGGTCGTGGGTCAGGGTCATGCTCGCCAGCTCGGTCCCGTCCGGGGCGAGGACGCGCCATCCGTCGGCGTAGCGATCGGGTGTGTCGTAGGGCGAGGTCATGGTCACCTCCAGCGTGTAGGTGCCGTCGTCCTCGCCGCTGATCGCAACGTCCTCGACATCGGGGTACATGACGCCGCTGCCCGACGACGCACTCCCTTCGGTCCCGGGTCCGCCCGAGCAGCCGCTCATAAGGAGCAGGGCGACGGCCGCCACGAGCAGGACGGCATGGCGTAGGAGCGTCGGCTTGTGTCGTGTGTCGACCATGTCGCCCCTGGTGCGCGGATGGCCCCAGGGCCGCCGCGGCGGCAGCTCCGTCACCTCAGCTCACCGGCAGCCGCATCGCTGAACGCCCCTGTCGCCGTCTCCACCATGTCCAGGGTGTCGTCGACCCCCGTAGCGCCGTGCCGCGTGGCCAGCACCCGGATGTCGGGATGGGCGACATGGACGACTCCCTCGGCGTCCTCCCATGCGACGTACCGCACGGGCAGGTCGATGCCGAAGGTCTGCGCGGTCTGGAGCAGTGTGGTGCCGACCGTAGGGCGAGCGCCAGGAAGGTCGGTGCTGCGATGGTCAGAACTCGTCGTAGGTGCTGGCAGGGTCATGTTTTCACCTCGTGCTCGAGTATGGCGGTCAGGGCTGGCCGCATGCGGCGCCGGGCTCAGGCGGGGTCGCCGTTGCTCCCGCGATCCAGCGCCGGTCGATCCAGCGCTTCCGCACCAGGCTGGAGCCTCCGAGCCACCACCACCGGCCACGGGCGGCGAGTGCGGTCCCAGACCCGAGGTCGAGGATCGACAGCGCCCTGCGCGCTGGACGGTAGGTCGGCGCGGCCGCACCCTCAGCGCGTGCCTCCAGGGCGGCCAGCAGCACCGGACCCTGCCGGACGCCGTGCACGCCGATCCGGTCGAGTCTTTCCGGCAGGAAGTCCGCACAGTCGCCGGCGGCGTAGACGTCGTCGTGGTGCCGGTGCTGCAGGGTGGCCCGCACCGGGATGCCGCCTGGGCCGCCCAGGTCGGCTCGGGTTGCCAGCGGCGGGGCGCCGAGCCCGGTCGCGAGGACCGCGATGTCGTGGGACAGCGCGCTGCCGTCTGCGAGGACGACGCGGTCGTCGTCGACCTCGCAGACGCTGACGCCGGTGCGGATCTCGACACCGCGGCGGGTCAGCCACGTGGCGAGGCGACCTGCGGCCCCCGGCGGCAGCGAGGGCGCTAGCCGGGGGCCGGCCTCGAACAACCGGACTCGGTCCACGTCCTGGCGGGCTGCGAGGTGGGCTGCCAACTCGACCCCGCTGGCGCCGCCACCGACGACGGTGACGTGGTGTCCGCGACCTGGCGGAGGTTCGCGGAGCCGGTCGCGCAGGGTGGCGAGGCTGCTCAGTGGCTTGATGGGCACCACCGAGTCGCTCACTGTCAAACCCGCGGGCACGGTGGCGACGCTGCCGATGTTGAACGAGACCACGTCCCAGGCGAGCGTGGTCTCCCGGTCGGTGCCGACGGTTCGCGCGGTCAGGTCGAAGTCGGAGACAAGTGCCTCGAGATGGTCGAGGCGCCCGCGGGTCAACGCGGCGACGTCGATCCGCCCTTCGGCATGATCGCGCCCGCTGACGGCGGTGGCGGAGGCGGTGCCGCTGTAGTCGAACCAGCGGGGCGCGACCAGGGTGACCTGATAGCCGACGTGGGCGAGTCGGCTGGCGTTCTTGAGCAGATGCAGGTGGGCGTGCCCGGCGCCCACCAGGAGGAGGCGACGCTCAGCCGGCACGGCGGTCGAGCCATCGTCTGGTGCGGGCTGCCGCGCGCAGCGCACGTCGGGTCACCGGTCGCTGCAGCCGGTCGCGGCCTGCGAGCAGCGGATCTGCTCGCAGTCCAGGTCGGCCACGCCCTCACCGAGGAAACGACCTCGGCCCAGACGTACCGTGACGCCCGCACCCGCGAGGGCCGCGGGACCGCCGAGGACGAAGAGGTCCCAGGGCGCAGGACGGCTCACGCGCGGCGCTACCCAGTGGCGGCCCGACTGTGTTCCGGTGGCAGGCAAGCACAGTGCTATCACGTTTCTCGGACCTGACCGGGTCTGAAGACCCGAGCACAGGAGACCGCATGTCGACCGCATCCACCGAGCGTGTCATGCCCTGCCCAGATGGTCGCGCCCCACTCCGCGGTGCAGCGGGTAGGACCCGCTGGCCTTCCGGCCTACGGCCGTGAGCGTTCGGCTCTCACCGTCGGTAAGCTGGCGCATCGGCGCCGCATCCCAGTGCCGCGGGGCGTAGGCAAGGACCGCGGGCGGTGTCAGTCGTCGGGGAGGGCGGCGAAGGCCTGCTTGGTGTCGCGGTACCAGCCCATCGACCTCTTGGGATGCCGCCAGCGGCTCTTCATGGCGTCGCGGGCCTCCTGGTGGGCCGCGTCGCCGGCCTTCTCCGCCTCCTTGAGGTGGCGGTCCTGGGCGTTGATGACGTCGTTGGCGCTCTCGCCGTGGTGCTCGAGGTCGCAAGGCCCTCCGAGGACTCGGCAGTTCATGGTCTTCATGGTCGTCTCCCTCTGATGTGGTGTCCTGATGTGCTGACGATCGGAATGGGCAGTGTGTGACCGCCCTGACCGCGCAGGCGATCGCCGTCCCGGCGCACGACGCGCGAGAGCACGTCGGTCGAGGCGCGAAAGGTGATGGCGCGCACGAGGCCCTCGTTGACGGTGAAGTCGAAAACCACCTTGGGCGCGCCGAGGTGGAACCAGGCGGCACCTGGCCGGTCGCCGACGAAGACAGGAAGCGCGGCCCTGGCGTTGCCGTCGAAGAACGTCGCCACCTCGTTGCGGCCCTCGATCCGCTGCGGTGTGCCGACCAGGATCGCGGCGTCATCAGCGGTCACGGCCGCGTCGGGTGCGAGCAGTCGGAGCAATCGGTCGAAATCGCCGTTCTTGGCTGCGGCCATGAAGGCGTCGACCACTTCCCAGTCGGCCAGGCGGTCCTCGGGATGGGGCTGGGCGACCTTGCCCCTTGCCCGCGAGGCCAGCTTGCGTGCGGCGGCCGGCGTGGTGTCGAGGACCGCCGCGATCGTCGGGAACTCAAAGCCGAAGCTGTCGTGGAGCACGAAGGCGACCCGCTCGCGTGGGGAGAGCCGGTCGAGCACGACATGCAGGGCGAGCCCGACGGTCTCGGCGAGCGCGACGTCGTCGGCCGGGTCGTCAGCGGTCTTCCCGAGCTCGACCTCTTCTACGGGGACAGGAGTGCGGGAACGCAGCCGATCGAGGCACAGTCGGGTGGTCACGGTCGTCAGCCAGGCCGGCAGGCTCCCGATCTCGGCGTCCGTCCCGTGCAGCCGCAGCCACGCCTGCTGCACGACGTCCTGGGCCTCGGCGTGGTCACCGAGCACCCGGCTCGCGAGCCCCACCAAGCGTGGTCGCTCGGCTTCGAACATGTCCGTCTGATCCCCCACGGCCGTCACCCTTCCACGTTGCTAGCTCACCCCACTGACGCGCGAGCCCGGCAGGGTGTGACCGCGCTCGGCGAGAGCGCCGCGAGCTCCGGCCGACCATGCCCCCCGGTCCCTGGACAGCTTCCGGGCCGCGACGTCGTCTATGAGGAACAGCAGGGTGTCATCGACACTGTCCTCGTCCATGCCGGCGAGCAGTCCTGGCCGTCGACGTCGACGGACACGGGTCCGCGCAGGGCATAGCCGTCGCCGGCACGGCTGGCCACGCCGTACGACCGCAGCGCCTGGTGCATGCCAGTGATGTTGACCTGGACGGCGTTGCGCGTCCTTGCAGGCGGCTCCTCGCCCCAGAGGCTGTCGACGATCTGGTCCGAGGAGCACTCCCACGCGTCGAGGGGTCGCCGTCGAGCGGTCAGTCGATGACGCCCGTCGTCGCGGAATCGCTCTTGCTCATACGCCGATGGACGCCCAGGGGCCGCGGATGGCGAAGGTCATGCCGTTGCTCGCCTGGATGTTGACGAAGAGCGTGTGCCCGTCCGGGCTGAACGTCGACCCCGCGAACTCGTCACCGTAGCGCGGCGTGCCGGTTGCGCTCGTGAGCCGGTTGAGGGCGATGTCCCACAGCTGCCCGTCCGTCGAGAGTCCGCGCAGGTAGTTGTCACCGGAGCTGTCCTCGCACAGCACCAGGGTGCCGCGCGGGGAGGCGGTGACGTTGTCCGGAAAGTCCAGGGTGGCCTCGTCGGGGGACTGGTACACGCAGGTCAAGGTCTGGTTGCGGGTGTCGTAGCCCCACACCTGGCCGAAGCCGTTGCCGTAGCCGGCGGGGTCGAACACCCCTGCCTCCGCCGCACCGCCGCCCTGGGTGGAGGTGAAGTACACGACGCCGTTCTCGTACACCTGGCCCTCGAGCCGTGAGAAGGAGGCCGCGCCGAGTTCACGACCCTGGTTGCCGACGAACGCGATGGCCGTGTCGTTGCTGGTCGGTGCCGTCTCGCCGGGCGTGTAGGGGAACAGGACGTCCGGCTCTGGTATGCGCACCCACGTGACGTCGTAGGTCGCACCCTGCTGCTGGGCGCCCTCGAGGTGGACGTTCCGCCGCCCGGTGACGGCCAGCATCTCGAGGTCGCCGTCGTTGGCGAGGCGGCCGGACTGCATCGGGTTTGTCCTGGGCGTGTAGCGGTAGAAGCCCGAGGCGAACGCGAAGTTGTCCTCCGTCAGGTACAGGCTCCCGCCGACCGGGTCGAACGAGACGGCCTCGTGCGCGAAGCGGCCGGCCCGCGTGATCGGCTGGCGGTCGGACTGGCCGTCCGAGGGGACCTCGAAGATGTAGCCGTGCGGCTTCTGCAGCTCCGTGTTGGGCGCCCGGGTGAAGTCTGGACCGACATCCGGACCGTTGACGGTCTCTTCGCACGTGATCCAGCTGCCCCAGGGCATCACGCCGCCGCTGCAGTTCATCATCGTCCCGTTGAGGCTGGTGTAGGAGTGGAGCACCTCACCGTGCTTCGTCACGCGGATGGTGGTGGTGCCGCCACCCGCAGCGGCGTCGTACGGAATGCCCGGGCCGAAGGCGCCAACCGGGTTGTTGACCTCGTGGTTGCGCACCAGTACGACGCTGCGGTCGGGGCCGGCGAAGGCGCCCATCCCGTCGTGGCGGCCCGGCAGGAGGGTGCCGTCGTCGAGCGTCACCGGGAACTCGGTGTCGTGGAAGGAGCGGTAGTGAAACCCCCTCGGCAGGTGCAGCCGCACCACATGCCCGCACACTAATGCCATCGGCGGGCGTACGGGCCTGTCGCGGCGACGAACCTTTCGCAGGCAATTTCCTCATGGACGGCGCGCAGCCCATTGGCACAGGATGACCCCGGAGGCGCGATGATGGGCAGGTGACACAGAGAAACGTCCTGGGCGGGGAGCTGGAGCCGTGCGGTACGGACCCGGTGACGGGATTCTTCCGGGACGGCTGCTGCAGCACCGGCCCCGATGATGTGGGGAGCCACACCATCTGCGCGGTCGTCACGGTCGAGTTCCTCGATCACCAACGCAGCATCGGCAACGACCTGTCGACGCCGAGGCCGGAGCACCGCTTTCCTGGGCTGGTGCCCGGCGACCGCTGGTGCGTGACCGCGGTGAACTGGGCGCGCGCCTACAACGACGGGGTGGCCGCGCCGGTGGTGCTGGGTTCCAGCCACGAGGCGGTGCTGCAGCTCGTGCCGCTGGCAGCGCTCCGCGAGAACGCCGTGGACGTGCCGACCGACCCGGGCTCGCTCCAGCCGTAGCCTGACGACGGGTAGCCGTACCTCGACCCGGCACCATCCTGGTCACCCCGACACCGTGCCTGGCAGGACCAACAGAGAACCAGCCGTGCTGATGGATCTGCCCTCGCCAGCGGCAGAGACCGCCAGGGCGATGCCTCAGGGCGTTGCGCGCTTCACCCACGTTGTACTGTAGTGTGTACCCCGGGGGGTACCTGAATCGGAGGTTGGAAGTGGACGTGGACACAGCCCTGCTGGGTGATGTGCTGTCGCGACTCAAGCGAGTGCAGGGGCAGGTCGGCGGCATCATCAAGATGATCGAGGACGGCCGGGACTGCTCTGAGGTGGTGACCCAGCTCGCGGCGGTCTCCCGCGCCCTGGACAGGGCCGGCTTCAAGATCATCGCCACCGGCATGCGCCAGTGCATGGTCAACGACGACGAGGGCAGCAGGCGTCTGAACGAGGCGGAGCTGGAGAAGCTGTTTCTGTCCTTGGCCTGAGCCCCCTTGCACGACCTAGGAACATCACCGACATCGAGGAGTGCACCATGTCGTACGAGCGCAGCATAGATCTCAGCGTCCCGTTCGAGGACGCGGTCGGCCGGACACGTGCGGCCCTGCAGGAGCAGGGCTTCGGCGTCCTGTCTGAGATCGACGTCCAGGCGACCTTGCGTGAGAAGCGTGGTCTGGAGATGGAGCCGTACCTGATCCTGGGTGCCTGCAACCCTGACCTGGCGCACCAGGCACTGGAGATCGACCGCAGCATCGGCGTCCTGCTGCCGTGCAACGTGGTCGTGAGCGGTGACGGGGCTGGCTCCCGGGTCCAGATCCTGGATCCCCAGATCATGGCCTCCCTCACCGGTCTGCCTGCGTTGCAGCCGGTGGCCGATGAGGCCTCCACCCGGCTGCAGGCCGTCCTGGACACGTTGAGCCGCTGACTGCCAACGCATACACCGCAGCCAGGGCCGGGACCGCGGCAAGACCACCAGCAGCTACCTGGCGCACGACGGCCAGGACGCCGTTGTGATCGACCCCCAGCGCGACATCGATCGGGTCTTGGATCTGGCCACCCGGCTCGATCTTCGGGTGAGCCACATGCTGGAGACCCCCGTCCACAACGACTACGTCAGCGGCGGCCTTGATCTCGCCCAACGAACCGGCGCGGTCTACCTGGTCCCCTCCGGCAGCGACGTGGACTTCGACCACCTGGCGGCCGAGGACGGCAACGTCGTCACCGCCGGGCAAATGCGCCTGCGTGTCCTGCACACCCCAGGCCACACCCACCACCACGTGAGCTAAGTGCTGGAGACCGAGCAGGGGGTCCGGGCCGTGTTCACCGGCGGGTCGATGCTGTACGGGTCCACCGGACGAACGGACCTCGTCAGCGACGCCGACACCGTGGGCCTGACCCACGACCAGTACCACTCGGTGCGCCGACTCGCCCGCGAGCTACCGCCTACCCGGCCTACTACGCACACATGGGACCGATGAACCGCCAGGGGCCTTCCCCGGTCGATCTGTCCCTGCCCGAGCCGGTCGACCCCGCTCAGCTGCGGGCCCGCATCGAGGCCGGGGAATGGGTGGTGGACCTGCGCGAGCGCACCGCGTTCGCGGCCGGGCACCTCGCCGGGTCGCTGGGGTTCGAGCTGTCAGACGACTTCGTGACCTACCTGGGATGGCTGCACACCTACAGGACCCCGCTGACGCTGATAGGCCAGGACGAGAACAGATCGCGGCCGCGCGACGCGAGCTGGTGCGTATCGGTGTCGACGACCTGGCCGGTGCCGCGGTCGGCAACATCGAGGACCCTCGCCGACGGCGCGCCGCTGCGCTCCTACCGGATCAGCGACTTCGCCGGACTCGTCCGGGTGTGACCTTCAGATCCGCTGTTGCGTACTGTCACGTCGGTGCGTAGCGCTCGGCGGCGTGGCGATGGAAGCGGACCACGGCTGGCGTGAGCAGGGCTTTGGCTTCGTACAAACGGACGGTCTTCGCCGTCGTGCCGCTTGCCGCGGCCAGTTCTCCGATCAGCACTGCCGCCTCCTGCGCCTCGACTTGACCTTCCCTGGACTGAAACCCCCAGTGTGTCCCGTGCGACTCGGACCGACCACGGGTGCACGAGTGGGTGGCCGACGAGAAGTGAGGTAAAGACGGTGGCTGGGCGGACGACGATGACGGCGCTGCTGCGACAGGCGCCCTACCGGCGGCTGTGGGTGGCACGCACGGTGTCGCAGTGGGGAGACGCCTTCAACACCGTCGCCCTGGTCCTGCTCGTCTACTCCCTGACCGGCTCGGGACTGGGCGTCTCGGGCGTGGTGGTTGCAGAGATCATCCCGGTGCTGGCCCTGGCCCCCGTAGCCGGCGCCGTGGTCGACCGGCTGCCCCGGGTCCCGGTGATGATCAGCGCCGACCTGGTGCGCGCCGCCCTGGCGTTCGCGCTGCCATTCGTCGACGGGCACGTGGCCGCGGTCTACGCAGTCGCGGTCGGTCTGTCGGCGGCAGCGGTGTTCTTCAACCCGGCCGCGCAGTCGGTGCTGCCCGCGATCGTGCGGGAGCGGGACCTGGTCGCCGCCAACAGCGGGCTGTGGTCCGCCGCGGTCGTCTCCCAGGTCGTCCTCGCGCCCCTGGCCGGGGTCGTGGTCGTCAGCTTCGGCTACACCTGGGCCTTCTGGATCAACGCCGTCAGCTACCTCCTCTCCGCCCTGGCCCTGCGGCGCCTCACCGTTCCCGCTGCGCTGGCGGTGACCACGCGGACCTCCTGGTACGCCGACGCCGCCGCCGGCATCGCTGCCGTGGCTGGGCACCGGCTGCTGCGGGCCCTGGCCGCCGGCCAGTTCCTCGCGGCACTGTCTGCGGGGGCCACCGGCGCCCTGCTCGTCGTCCTGGCACAGGAGCACCTGGCCCTGCGGCCCAGCGACTACGGGCTGCTGCTCGGCGCGATCGGACTCGGCGCGGTCCTGGGCCCGCTGCTGCTGTCCCGACTCACCGACGACCCGCGTCGCCCGGTCTACGTCCTCGGACCTTTCGTCCTGCGGGCAGCCGTCGACGCCGTGCTGGCCACCGTGACGGGACTCGCCGCTGCGATGACCACCTTGCTCGCCTACGGCGTCGGCACCTCCACCGGAGCGGTGACCTTCAACTCCTTGCTCCAGGCCGAGACCCCGGAGAATCTGCGCGGGCGGGTCTTCGCCGGCTTCGACATGCTCTGGCAGTCCGGGCGGCTTCTGTCCCTGCTGGCCGGAGGTCTGCTTGCCGACACACTCGGCATCCGCGCCGTCTACTACCTCGGCGCCACCCTCCTCCTGGCCGCCGCGACCGCCGGCTGGGTCGGCCTGCGTCCCTCGACCAGAACCGGTCCGTGAGCTGGCCCGCTGATCATCTCCCCCCTGCGCCACAGGATCCGGGCGAACGGCAGGACCACGGGCCGTGCCTACTATCGCTACCAGAGAAGCGCCACTGGTCCTCGTCCTGGGGACGGGAGAGCGGTATTCGTGGTCGTGTCCGGCCAGGACGAGCGATACGCCTGCCTGGCGAAAGCGGTCCCCACGCGTCGCGGCCTGCGAGATCTGATCCGTGGCCTCCGGCGGAGAAGGCAGGGTGCGGCGCATGGGCACGCGTGCAGCGCGAGAGGTACCAGCAATGAACTGTGCCACCATCTATGCATGAATGCAGATAGTCGTTTGATCGAGATCACGGACGAGGATGTCAGCGTCGTCGTCGAGGTGTTCGGGATGCTCGCGGACCCGACGCGGGTGCGCCTGCTGTGGGCCCTGCGCGAGGGGGAGAAGTCGGTCACCGAGCTCGCCGAGGCGGTCGACAAGCCCCAGGCCGGCGTCTCGCAGCACCTCGCGAAGCTGCGCCTGGCACGCCTGGTCCACACCCGACGTCAAGGCACCCACGTCTACTACCGGGTGGAGAACACGCACGTGATGCAGCTGGTGACCGACGCGGTGCACCGCGTCGACCACCTGGGATACGAGGTGCCTCGGCACCACGGCGGCGTCCGGGCGGTAACCGCGTGAGCTCGACCGACGAGACGTCGCACGACCACGACGCTCGCAGGCAGGCCACGCACACTCCTGAGGCGACCGGGCACGGCCACGGACACGGCCACGGTGGGGATAGCGATCGCGACGGGCACGAGCGCGGCAGGGGGGTGTGGGCCAAGGTCAAGCATGTCGTGGTTCCGCATGCGCACGACTCGAACGAGGCGATCCAGTCCGCGCAGGAGTCTTCCGCCCAGGGCATCCGGGCGGCCTGGATCGGCCTGGCCGGCATGGGCGTCACCGCGATCCTGCAGATCTTCATCGTCGCGATCTCGGGCTCGATCGCGCTGCTGGCCGATACCCTGCACAACGTGGGGCACGCCGCGACCACGATCCCGCTGGTGATCGCGTTCCGGATCGGCCAGCGCGCCGCAAACCAGCGGTACTCCTACGGGTACCGCCGCTCCGAGGACCTGGTCGGGCTGTTCATCTCCCTGATCATCGGCGTCTCCGCCGCGATCATCATCTGGGAGTCCGTCAACGCCCTGATCAACCCCCGCGAGATCACCAACCTCTGGTGGGTCTTCGCCGCCGGCCTGATCGGCGCCGCCGGGAACGAGCTGGTTGCCGTCTACCGCATCCGCACCGGCCGCAGGATCGGCTCGGCAGCCCTGATCGCCGAGGGGCAGCACGCCCGCGCCGACGGCCTGACCTCGATCGCCGTCGTGGTGGGAGTTCTCGGCGTCTGGGCCGGCTTCCCCCAGGCCGACGCCATCATCGGCTTCTTCATCGCCGCGGTCATCCTGTGGATCTTGATCAGCTCCCTGCGGATCACCCTGCGCCGTCTGATGGACGGTGTCGACGACGGCGTCATCGACCAGATCACCACCACCATCGCCGGCGTTCCGGGCGTGCACGACGTCGGCCGTGTCCGCGCACGCTGGAGCGGGCACCGCCTGGAGGCCGACGCGAACGTCTCGGTCGACGCCCACCTATCCGTGCTGGACGGGCACCACCTGGCCGAACGGATCGAGCACGACGTACTGCACGTGGTCGCCCACGTCGAGAACGTCGTGGTCCACCTCAACCCGGTCGTCGACGGCCACCAGCCGCCCGAGCTGCACGACCTGACTCATCATCACACCAGCCCGCAAGCCCGCCAGGACTACCTCGACCGCCAGTCCGGGGACCATGCCGCAATCAAGGAGCGACGTGGGTAGGAAGCCTGTCGACGAGCGAGCAGCTCATGTCGACCACCACCTTCACGAGACGACGCGCTGCACTGGAGCTACCTGAACGACAACCAGCCCGTCCTGTCGTCGGAGCAGGCCGAGAAGGGCGTCCGGGACCCCTTCATCATGCGGTCCGCGGAAGGTGATCGGTTCTTCATGCTCGCAACCGACCTGTCGATCTACAACCGCAGCATGGACTGGAACGGCACCCTGCAGAACGGCAGTCACCACATCGAGGTCTGGGAGTCCACCGAGCTGGTGAGCTGGGGGGAGCAGCGCCACGTCGAGGTGAACCTGCCCACCGCCGGGATGACGTGGGCACCAGCCTGCGAGCGACTGGTGCATCTGGTCAGTGGTCCGTCGTCGACCGCTGCATCGGTCGGACGGCCGGAGGGCCCCGCCGAAACGATCCGGCGGGGCCCTTCGCCGTCGCCGGCATGCACGAACATGTGTGGCGTCGTTGCTTCAGTTCTGAGCCCCTAGGGATCCAGGGCACGGTGCGTGGCCCGCGAGGAAATCCTCTGACGAGTTCCAGGCCGTCGGTCCCAGACCAAGAACGCCAGGGCGAAGCACACCCGGTCCGACCAGACGAGCGGGTCTCGGCCGCTGATGTCCGTCACGCGGGTCAACCGGTGCCGCAGGGTGTTGGGATGGACGAACAAGACTCGGGCCGTGGGCACCACGCCCGTACCCTCCAGGAAAGCCCGCAACGACTCCACCAGCGCTGACCCCGTTCTACGATCGTGCTCGACCAGCGGCAGAAGCAGCTGGTCGACGAGCGGTGACAGTGCGTCGGCGGGCAGCCGATCGAGCAGCGCATCGAGAGTCGCCAGCTCGTTCGAGGCGACCGGGCGCCCGCGTCGACGCGACAGGGCCAGGGCCGCCAAGGCCTCCCGCACCGAGCCCGGTAGCTCCAGTCCTCTCACCAGCTGCCCGGTGCCGCAGGGGATGCCGCGGGCGGAAGCCAGCTCGTGTGCCGGACCAGGCTCGCGCAGGAGAACGACGATCACGTCACCGATCACCGCTCGCGGCGCGTCCGGCGGCAGGGTGCTCAGTCGGGACGCGTCCCCGAGCGGCCACGCGGAGGCGAGCAGCTCGGTCTCCTCAGCGATGCCGAGGGAGCGGAGCACTGCCCGCGGCTCGGCCATCCCGTCGAGCACCAGCTCGAGCAGCCCGCCCAGATCGCGGGCGGCGCGCAGCGATGTCTTGGACAGCTCATGACGCCACAGCGTCAGCGCATGGGCGAGCTCGCGCAGCATCTCCATGGCGACGGGAGCCGGCACGTCGTCCACCGGATGCCACACCAGCCGCGCGGGTGGCTGACCGGCCAGGTCCACGGCGTGCGTGGGACCGAGACCGGGATCGGCGTGCCTTCCCGCCCTGGTCTCGACCACATCTCGGTCGTCCACTATCAGCAGCAGACCGCCCAGCTCCTCTGCCACTAGGGCCAGGATGTCTACGGCGGCGCCGGGTCGGGCCATCGCGTCAAGGGCCGTAGCCACGATTGCGCCTGTGCGGCGCACGCCCGCCAGGCGCTCTACGACCCGGTGCTCGGCGAACAGCTCGGTCAGCGCCTGGAACGGCACTCCGTACGGCACGCTGAGCAGCGGCAGGCCATGGCGGTCGCAGGCGTCGCGCAGTGCGGCGGGCGCGTCGTCGTGGATGTCGCCGATGCCCAGACCCACAGCCTGGGCATGCGAGCGCACCAGCTCCTGGATGAAGGTCTCACAGCACTCCGCGGACGTCAGGGCGCTGCCCGAGGTGAGGACGAGCTCCCCGCCGCGCAGGTACCGGGCGGGGGACAGCAGGTCGGTGCAGTGCGCCCAACGCAGGACCCGTCCAGGCTCGTCGGGGCCGGCGACGAGGGTCAACCGCAGCTGTGGAGCAGCGAGCAGCGATCCCAACGGGATGCCTGCCTGGGACACCACCATGTCGCGTCACCATCCTCGGCTCGTTGTGCACCTGAACAATGACATGCAGATGGGGCATTCGATGCTCCGAAAGAGCGGTGGATTCCTTGCGCCGGGCTCCGGAAGGGCGTTGTCTGCGCGAGGTCACGCCCGAAGGAGGTCCCGCAATGGCATCGAACCTGGCGCACACCACGGACGAGGACGACGAGCACCGCCTCAGGCGCGAGTTCAGCCTGTGGACGGCCTTTGCGTTCGCGTTCGCCTTCATCTCGCCCATCGTCGCGCTGTACGCCATCTTCGGGCTGGCGATCAGCACCGCCGGTCCTGCCTTCTGGTGGAACTTCCCGCTCGTCTTCGGTGGTCAGCTGCTCGTCGCCCTGGTGTTCGCGGAGCTGGTCTCCCGCTGGCCGATCGAGGGATCCATCTACCAGTGGTCGCGCCGCCTCGTCGGCGACGGCTACGGCTGGTTCGCCGGATGGGCCTACTTGTGGACCCTGATCATCGCGATGGCTACGGTCGCTCTCGGCGCGGCGGGGTTCGTGATCAACATCATCGGTAGCGACGGTGCCACCGAGGCACAGCGAGTGGGCATCGCCTGCGTGATCCTCGTCCTGGGAACGGTGGCGAACCTCGTCGGACGCACGGTGCTCAAGGTGCTGATGACGGCGAGCATCGTCGCAGAGGTCATCGGCTCGGTCGGGCTGGCGGTCGTGCTGCTGCTGTTCCACCGCGTCCAGCCGCTGAGCGTGATCTTCGAGGGCGCTTCCGAGCGCGAGCCCGGCACGTACCTGGCGTTGTCCGGGCCGTTCCTGCTTGCCATGGCGTTCGTCGGCTGGTCCTTCGTCGGCTTCGAGAGCGCCGGGGCCATCGCCGAGGAGGTGAAGGAGCCACGACGGAACCTGCCCAGGGCCATCATCGCCTCTCTGACCTTCATCGCAGGGGTGGTGATGATCTCCAGCCTGGCCATCATCCTGGCGATCCCGGACCTCGACGCCGTGCTGTCGGGGGAGGACCCTGATCCGGTCTACTCCACGCTCGTGTCACAGCTCGGGGTGGGCATCGCCAATCCGGTCCAGGTGCTGTTCGTCATCGGCTTCCTCGCCAGCTTCCTGGCCCTGCAGACCTCGGCGTCACGGGTGATCTGGTCCTACTCCCGGGATCGAGCGCTGCCGGCGTCCACCCTCCTGTCGCGACTCTCGGCCCAGCAGAAGCAGCCGGTCGTCGCGATCCTGGTGACTGCCTTGGTGGGGGTCACGCTCTTCCTGCTCAGCCTCTTCGCCACCGACATCTATACGATCATGGTGTTCTTCACCAGCGGCGGCTTCTACATCGCGTTCCTCTTCCCGCTCCTGGGGGCCGTCTGGGCGCGGGTGACCGGCCGGTGGGTGCCTGGCCCGTGGACGCTGGGGCGCGCCGGCCCGTGGATCCTGGGGCTTGCCGTCGTGTGGACGCTCTTCCAGTTCCTCAACATCGCCTGGCCCCGGGCGCTGAACGACGAACGCTGGCTGGACTGGGCGTTCTGGATCATGGCCGGGGTCCTGGCCGTCGTGGGCTCGGCCATCTTCGCCACGGTCCGCAAGGCGATGACGACCTGGTCCGACGACGAGCTCGACGAGGGGGACCACCGCCCGTCGTCGGACTCGGACGCGGGTGCCGCGCCGCGCAGGCCGGCGGCCCCGTGAGTGTCGCCGTAGAGTCCACGCAACGCAGGGTCGCCGTGGTCTCGGGAGCGGCCAGCGGAATCGGGGCTGCGTGCGCAGCCGAGCTGCGAGGACGCGGCTGGTCCGTGGCCGGCCTGGACCTCGCGCCCGCGGCGGGCGTCGACCTCTCGTTCGAGCTCGACGTGGCCGACGTCGACGCCGTCCAGGCGGCGGTCGAGCACACGGCTGCCGGGCTGGGCCCGGTAGCAGCAGTGGTCTCCGCAGCCGGCCACTACGCCATGGCACCGTTCGGGGAGATCACCCAGGAGTCGTGGAGACGGATGCTGCGGGTCCACCTGGGTGGTCTGCGCAACCTCGCGCAGGCCACCGTGCCGGCGATGCTGGCTCGCGCAGACGGATGCATCGTGGCGATCGGCTCGGAGCTGGGCATCGGCGGCGGCGACGGGGATGCGCACTACGCGGCGGTCAAGGGCGCCGTGCACGGACTGGCTCGCAGCCTCGCAGTGGAGCTCGCCGGTCAGGGCGTCCGCGTGAACGTCGTCGCACCCGGGCCCTGCGACACGCCGCTGCTCGCGCCCGACTCCCCCTGGCGCGCCCCCGACTACCTCGCCACCCTCCCGCTGCGGCGGTTGGTGCTTCCGACCGAGGTGGCCCGCTCGGTCGCGTTCGTCATCGAGGAGGCGACGTTCATGACCGGTGAGGTCATCTCGCCCAACAGCGGGGCGGTGATCTGATGGCCGGCATGCTCTCGGGCCGGCTGGCACTGGTCACCGGCGCCACCCAGGGCATTGGCGCCGCCACCGCTCGAAGACTGGCCCGGGAAGGCGCGCTGGTCGCAGTCAACGGCCGGGAGCGGAGCTCGCGGATGGACGCGGTGGTGGACGAGGTCGAAGGGATCGCCGCTCCGGCTGACCTGGCCGAGCCCGAGCAGGTCCACGCGCTCGTCGACCGCCTGGTCGCCGATCACGGCGGCATCGACGTCCTGGTCGCGAACCACGCCTACATGACCATGGCGCCGTTCGTCGAGCACCCGGCCGAGGACTGGTGGCGGATCGTCGACACCAACCTCGGTGGCACGTTCGTGGCGGCCCAGGCGGTCCTTCCGGGCATGCGCGCTCGCGGCGGTGGGCGGATCGTGGTCATCAGCTCGGAGTGGGGCGTGATCGGCTGGCCAGGCGCGAGCGCGTACTGCGCCTCCAAGGCGGGCCTGATCGCGCTGGTGAAGGGTCTCGGCCGAGAGCTCGCCCCCGAGGGCGTGATCGTCAACGCTGTCGCACCTGGCGTCATCGACACCCCCCAGCTGGAGGTCGATGCACGGGACGCAGGCGTCGACCTGGCGCAGATGCATGCGCGCTACGCCCGGGACATCCCGATGGGCCGCATCGGGATCGACGACGAGGTCGCCGCAGTGGTGGCCCACCTGTGCGACCCAGCAGCCGGGGCGTTCGTCGGACAGGTCCTGGCAGTCAACGGTGGATCGACCCGCTGTCGCGCGTGAAGAGACTGGAGCATCGTGAGCACCCCACATCAGCGCCATGAACAGGTCGACGGCATCGTCGCTCAGGTGGACGCACTGCAGACCCCGCGCTACGCCGGGCTGAGCACCTTCGCCCAGCTGCCCCGCAGGGAGGACGTCGCCGACCACACGGTGGCGGTGGTCGGAGTGCCCTTCGACAGCGGTGTCACCTACCGTCCCGGGGCTCGATTCGGGCCGGCCTGCATCCGGCAGGGCTCGCGCCTGCTGCGGCCCTACAACCCCGCTCTAGGCATCGCCCCGTTCAGGACGGTGCAGGTGGTCGACGCGGGGGACATCGCCGCCAACCCCTTCGACATCGGTCAGGCCCTGGCTTCGGTCCAGGCAGGGGTGCGCGAGCTGGCGGACGGCGGGCGCCGCGTGGTGACCCTCGGCGGGGACCACACGATCGCGCTGCCCATCCTGCGGGCGATGGCCGACCTGCACGGCCCCGTCGCCCTGGTGCACTTCGACGCCCACCTCGACACCTGGGACACCTACTTCGGGGCGCCTTACACCCACGGCACCCCGTTCCGGCGGGCAGCCGAGGAGGGCCTGCTCGTCAAGGACCACAGTGCCCACGTAGGTATCCGCGGCTCCGTCTACGACGCCACGGACCTGGAGGACGACGAGCGGTTCGGCTTCACGATCGTCCACGCCGAGGAGCTCGAGAGGACCAGCGTGGCGGCGGTGGTCGAGCGCATAGTCCGCCGGGTCGGGGATGCCCCGGTCTACGTGTCCATCGACATCGACGTGCTGGACCCGGCGCACGCCCCCGGCACGGGGACACCGGAGGCAGGCGGTCTCACGAGCCGGGAGCTGCTCGCCATCCTGCGCGGGATGAAGAACCTGAACATCATCGGAGCCGACGTCGTCGAGGTCTCACCCGCCTACGACCATGCGGAGATCACCGCCATCGCCGCTGCCAACGTCGTCTACGAGCTCGTGTCCGTCTTCGCCTCGGCGAAACGGTGAGGCCCCAGCTCATGCGCCCGGCGGAGCCCCTGGCCTGGCCCGAGGGTCACCGGGCAGCGGCAGCGTTCACCTTCGACGTCGACGCGGAGTCGGTGGTCCTGGTCGCCGACCCGTCGAGCGCGGAGCGGATGAGCGTCATGAGCCACCAGGCTTACGGCCCCCTCACCGGTGTCCCACGACTGCTGCGGATGCTCGACCGGCAGAGGGTGCGCTCAACCTTTTTCGTGCCCGGGTACACAGCCCACCGTCATCCCGGGGTCGTGCGGGACATCGCCGCCGCAGGGCACGAGATCGCTCACCACGGCTACCTGCACGAGCCGCTGGCCGGGGTGGGTGCGGCGGCAGAGGCGTCCTACCTCGATCGCGGGCTCGAGGCGCTCGAGGAAGTGGCCGGTGTGCGCCCGGTGGGCTATCGCGCCCCGATGTGGGAGCTGACCTGGGCCTCACCCGGACTGCTCGCCGACCGGGGGTTCCTCTACGACTCCAGCCTGATGGATGCCGACCATCCCTACGAGCTGGCTGTGGACGATAGGCGTTCGCTGGTCGAGATCCCGGTGCACTGGGGCCTGGACGACTGGGAGCAGTACTGCTTCATCCCCGAGGTGTCCGGCACCGGGCTGATCGAGAGCCCCTCCAAGGCGCTGGAGATGTGGCGCGGGGAGTACCGGGCCCTGCGTGAGGAAGGCGGCTGCTTCGTGCTCACAGCCCATCCGTTCCTCTCCGGGCGTCCGGCCCGCGCCGCGGCGCTCGAGGAGCTGATCGCCGAGGTGGTGGCCGACCCCGGGACGTGGGTGGCCACGCTCTCGCAGATCAGCGCTCACGTGCGGTCCCTGGCGCTCGCGCCACGGACCATCCTGCGTCCCGGCACTGACGACGCGACAGCGTGGGGAGGAGTGTCGACCTCCTAGCTCAGAGCAGCCAGCACGACCACGCCGCGGGCAGATGCCCATATCGGGCTGCGGCCCACCCCGACCGAGGAGTTCCTATGGCCACTACCGAGTCCCCGTCCAAGCTCTCACCCGACCACGCAGCTGGTCAGCACGGCCTCGCACCTGTGGAGGACGCAGCACGGTCCTCCACGGCGGCGCACCAGTTCTGGATCTGGGCCGGGGCCAACATCGCCCCGATCAACTGGGTCCTGGGGGCGCTGGGGATCGTGCTGGGGCTCTCGTTGGCCGACGTGATCACCGTCCTCGTACTGGGCAACCTGATCGGAATGGCCGTCTTCGGCTTCTTCGTGCTGATGGGGCAACGGACCGGCGTCACGCAGATGGTCCTGAGCCGCAGCGCCTTTGGCCGGCGTGGCGCCTACCTGCCCACGGCGATCCAGTTCTTCATCGCGACCGGCTGGTGCGCCATCAACACCTGGATCGTCCTGGACCTGGTCACGAGTCTGTTCGGGGAGCTCGGGATCGAGGGGGGCGTCGGACTCAAGATCGCCATCGTGCTGCTCATCATGAGCCTGCAGGTCCTCATCGCGGCGTACGGATTCCGGGCGATCGCCAGCTTCGAGAAGTGGACGGTACCGGTGACGCTGGTGGTGCTCGCCGTCATGACCGTCGTGGCCTGGACCCAGGTCCCTGTCGACTGGGGTTACGCGGGTGCCGGTCTGGAGGGCCGGGAGCGGCTCAGTGCCATGAGCACGGTGATGACGGCGATCGGCATCGGCTGGGGCATCTCGTGGTTCGCCTACGCCTCGGACTACTCCCGCTTCGTCCCGCGGACCATGCCGGCGCGCAAGCTCTACGCAGCCAGCGTCCTGGGACAGTTCATCCCGGTCGTCTGGCTTGGCGTCCTCGGTGCGACGCTGGCCACCGTCAACCAGGAGATCGACCCTGGACAGCTCATCGTCAGCTCCTTCGGTGCCTTGGCGATCCCGGTGCTTCTGCTGGTCATCCACGGACCGATCGCCACCAACATCCTGAACATCTACAGCGCGTCGGTGTGCGCCCTGACGCTGGACATCAACGTCGACCGCAAGATCGTCGCCTACGTCGTCGGCGTCTTCTCGACCGCTTTCACCGTGTGGCTGGTGTTCCAGGCCGACTTCGCCTGGGCCCTCGACGGGTGGCTGGCCAGCATGGTGACGTGGGTGGCGCCCTGGGGCGCCGTGATGCTGGTGCACTTCTACTGGATCTCGCGCCAGCGGATCGACATCCCGGCGCTCTACGAGCCGCCGGGGGCCTCCCGGCTCGGGAACATCAGGTGGGACGCGATGGTGGCGTTCGGCCTGGGCATCGTGGCGACCTGGTACTTCGAGTACGGGATCCCCACCGCACTGCAGGGGCCGGGCGCAAAGGCGCTCGGCAACATCGACCTCTCCTGGTTCGCGGGAGCGCTGACCGCGAGCGTCGTCTACGCCGTCCTCGCGTCGCGGCGCCGGAACGCACCCGAGCCGGCCGTGACCGGACCGGACCGGGTCGGGGTGCGCTGATGCAGATGCGCGTCGCCCGCGCACGTCTCGGCGCCGGCTCAGACCTGGTCGACCTCCACATCGATGGCGGGCGGTTCACCGGCCTCGTCCCGCACTCGACGGGGGCTCCGCCCGAGGCTGCCGTGGAGATCGACGCGGCCGGTGCCCTGGTCTGCCCGCCGTTCGTCGAGCCGCACATCCATCTCGACACGACCCTGACGGCGGGTGAGCCACGGTGGAACTCCTCTGGCACGTTGTGGGAGGGGATCGCGGTCTGGGCCGAGCGAAAGCAGACTGTGACCCGCGAGGACGTGCTCCACCGGGCCGAGCAGGTGCTGCGTTGGCAGGCGGCCCAGGGTGTCCTGCACGTGCGCAGCCACTGCGACGTGACGGACCCCGACCTCACGGCGCTCGACGCGCTGCTCGAGCTACGTGACCGGGTGCGTGACGTCGTGGCGCTGCAGGTAGTGGCCTTCCCGCAGGAGGGGATCGTGTCCTTTCCCGGCGGTGAGTCGCTGCTGGAAGAGGCCGTGCGCCGGGGCGTCGACGTCATTGGTGCCATTCCGCACTACGAGGACACCCGCGAAGACGGTGTGCGCTCCTTGGAGATCGCCGTGGCGCTGGCCGAACGGCACGGCAGGCGGGTTGACGTCCACTGCGACGAGATCGACGACGAGCAGTCCCGTTTCGTCGAGGTGCTCGCCATGCTGGCACTGCGCAGCGGGCTGGGCAGCTGGGTGACCGCGAGCCACACCACGGCCATGGGCAGCTACGGCGGTGCCTACGCCTTCAAGCTCCAGCGGTTGCTGGCGAGGTCGGGGATCAACCTGGTGAGCAACCCGATCGTCAACCTCGCTCTGCAGGGCAGGTTCGATGACTACCCGAAGCGCCGAGGCCTCACGCGGGTCAAGGAGATGCTCGCCGCAGGCGTGAACGTTGCGTTCGGCTCTGACGACGTCATGGACCCCTGGTTCCCGCTGGGGACCGCGAGCCCGCTGCTGCTCGCCCACACAGGTGTCGTAGCAGCGCAGATGACCGGGCAGGACGAGATCGTCGAGGCCTTTGCCATGGTGACCGACCGTGCTGCGCGGGTCCTGGGCCTGGACGAGGAGTACGGGCTCGAGGCGGGTCGCCCCGCGAGCTTCCTCGTCCTGCCCGCGTCCTCGCCCGCGGACGCCATCCGCCGGCAGGTGCTTCCCCGGTGGGTCGTGGCGCACGGGCGCGTGGTCGCCGACCGCGTACCATCTCCGGTGCATGTGCGATGGGCGGGCGAGGAGCTGGATGTGGACTTCGTGCGTACCGCCGACGAGGGCGCAGCGACCTGGCGCGCAGCGTCGATGACCAGGCACGCCTGACGTCGACGAGGAGACCCCCATGGCTATCGATGCAGCGGTGATCGGCCTGTACCTCCTGCTGATGCTTGCGGCGGGGTGGTGGGGCATGCGCCGGGCGCGCAGCAGCGAGGACTTCCTGCTCGCGGGGCGCCGGCTCGGCCCGGTCCTCTACGCCGGGACGCTCTCCGCCGTGGTGCTGGGTGGCGCCTCCACGATCGGCGGGGTGTCCCTGGGCTACATCCATGGCATCTCGGGGATGTGGCTCGTCCTGATGCTCGGGCTGGGCCTGATCACCCTCAGCGCGGTCTTCGCCCGCAAGCTCAGCCGGATGCGGGTGTACACGCTTCCGGAGATGCTGGAGCGACGCTACAACGCCTCCGGACGGCTGATCAGCGGCCTGGTCATGACCGCCTACGACCTCATGGTCGCCGTCACCGCAACTCTTGCCATCGGCACGGTCGTCGACGTCCTTCTCGGTGTGCCACGCATCCCTGCCATCTTGGTGGGCGGCGGGATCGTGGTCATCTACTCCGTGCTCGGGGGGATGTGGTCCCTCACAATGACCGACATCGCCCAGTTCGCCATCATGACGATCGGGATCTTCGCGGTGCTCCTGCCTCTCGGGCTCGCGAGCGCAGGAGGGGTGGACGGCCTGCGGGCAGCGCTGCCGGAGAGCGCCTTCGACCCCTTCGCGCTCGGCGGCGCCACGATCACCACCTACTTCCTCATCTACTTCTTCGGGATCATCATCGGCCAGGACATCTGGCAGCGGGTCTTCACCGCACGCGAGGGCCTGGTGGCCACCTACGCAGGGGTGGCCGCGGGTGTCTACTGCCTGCTCTACGCCGTGGCTGGTGCGGTGATCGGGATGTGTGCCGCCGCGCTCTACCCCGGTCTGGTCAACCCTGATACCGCGTTCGCCACCATTGCCGACGGTGTCCTGCCGGTGGGAATCAAGGGGTTGGTGCTGGCAGCGGCGCTGGCGGCGATCATGTCGACTGCCAGCGCCTGTCTGCTGGCGTCGTCGACCATTCTGGCGAACGACGTCTACGGGCGCGCCGTCCGAGGCCAGGACACCGTGCGCAGCGTCGGTGAGAACCGCGCATGGACCTTGGCCTGCGGTCTGGTGATGGTTGCCCTCGCCTGCCTCGTCCAGGACGTCGTCGCCGCTCTCACGGTCGCCTACAACCTGCTCGTCGGGGCCTTGCTCGTCCCGGTCATCGGAGCCCTGCTCTGGCGACGTGGTACCGCGACAGGCGCACTGTCGGCGATGTGTGTCGGCAGCGTCGTGGTGATCACGCTGATGGTGACGCAGGGCCTGCTCGCCAACGAGCCGATCTACTACGGCCTGGCCTCCAGCGCTGTGATCTTCGTCGTCGTCAGCCTTCTCACCCGGACCACGGATCCTGGGCAGCTGGCTGCCTGGGATCGGCGCCTGCGCGGCGAACGTGAGGTGGAACCGTCTTCGTCGGCCGACGCATCGGCCACCTGACGCAGTTGTCGCTGCATCGTGCTCGCTTATGCTGCAGCCATGACCGCTGATCTCTGCCTGCTCGCGGCCACCGAGCTGGCGCGGCTGCTGCGCACGCGTCAGGTGTCTGCGCGGGAGGTGCTCGATGCCTCACTCGCACGCATCGACGAGGTGGACCCCGTCCTCAACGCGATCGTGAGCCGCGACGACGAGCGCGCACGGCAGCGGGCCGCCGAGCTCGACCAGGCGATCGTCCGCACCGGTCCGGTCGGGCTCCTGCACGGGCTCCCGACCGCGCACAAGGACCTGCTCGACACGGCGGACCTGCCGACCACCTTCGGCTCCCGCGTCTTCGCCGCGAACGTGCCGACCGAGGACTCGGTCCTTGCGGCCCGGGTCCGCGCGGAAGGTGGCGTGCGGGTCGGGAAGACCAACGTCCCCGAGTTCGGTGCCGGGTCGCAGACGCACAACCCGCTCTTCGGAACGACACGTAACCCCTACGACCCCAGCCGTACTCCCGGCGGCAGCAGCGGAGGCGCGGCCGCGGCGCTGGCCACCGGCATGGTCGCGGTGGCGGACGGCAGCGACATGGGTGGCTCGCTGCGCAACCCGGCCAGCTTCTGCAACGTCGTCGGCCTGCGCCCGACCCCCGGCCGGATCCCCAACGTGCCGTCCCGAGACGCCTGGTACGACCTGTCGGTGCTGGGCCCGATGGGCCGCCGTGCAGCGGACGTCGCTCTGCTGCTGGCCGCGACCTCTGGACCGGACCCGCGGGACCCGTATGCGACCTGGCCGCAGGACCTGCGCCTCCTGCAGCCCCTGGACCGGGACCTGCGGGGCGTTCGCGCGGCCTGGGGCGGCACGCTCGGGCTGCCCTTCGAGCGAGCGGTGCTCGACGTGCACGACGGGGCACGCGCGAGCGTGGAGTCGCTCGGAGTAGAGCTCAGCGACGCGGAGCCGTCCGTGCACGGCGCCGACGAGGTGTTCCGCACGCTGCGGGGCTGGCACATGGCGACCACCATCGGGGACGTGGTGGAGCGCGCCGGCGACACCGTCGGTCCGATGGTGCGCCAGAACGTGGCCTACGGCCGCACGGTGACGGCGGCGCAGCTGGCCGCGGCCCAGCAGCGGCGCACTTCCTTGCTGCGGGACGCGGCCGAGTTCTTCGGCCGCTACGAGTACCTGTTCCTGCCAGTCAGCCAGGTGCTGCCCTTCGACGCGGACGTGCCGTGGGTCGTAGAGATCGAGGGCGAGCCGATGCCGGACTACCTCGGCTGGATGCGGTCGTCCTACCTCATCAGCGTGCTACGCGTCCCGGCCGCCTCGGTCCCGGTCGGCTTCTCGCCGGACGGGCTGCCCGTGGGTCTGCAGGTCGTCGGGCGGCCGGGCGACGACGCCGGGGTGCTGCAGGTAGCGCACGCCTTGGAGCAGGTGCTGCCGGCGTGGGAGCAGTCACCCGACATCGACGCACTGCGCCGTGCGGATGGCTCCTTCGCCCGCCAGGAGTGAGTGCCGTCCTGGCTCACGCCTCGGGCCCGAACGAGCCGGTGCGCACCTCGCCGTCCACGGCGTACTGGCTGATGACGACGCCGCTCGCCGACGTGCTGCTCTTGAGCAGCCGCAGGCTGCGGGGCGCGGCGCCGTCGGTGAACAGCCGTTGCCCGGAGCCGAGGACCACAGGAAAGACGAGTACCTGCATGTCGTCGACGAGTCCGTGACGCAGCAGCGTCTGCAGCAGGTCGCCGCTGCCGTGCACCTGGAGCTCGGGGCCCTCGCCGGCCTTGAGATCGGTCACGGCAGAGGCGATGTCGTCCTCGAGGAGGTAGCTGTTCCTCCAGCTGAGCTGTGGGCGGCCGCGGGAGGCGACGTACTTGGTCGCCGCGTTGATCGGGCCAGCGCCCTCCTCGCCCGAGGCCTGCGGCCAGTAGCCGGCGAAGATGTCATAGGTGCGCCGCCCGAGAACGAGGTCGAACGGCGGCTCCATGAACCGGCCCATCACCTCCCCGACGTGCTCGTCGAAGAACGGCACCGTCCAGCCACCCAGGACGAACCCACCGCGCGGATCCTCCTCGGGCCCGCCCGGTGCCTGCAGCACGCCGTCGAGGGACACGAACGTCGTCGAGCGCAGCGTCCTCATGACCTACCTCCTGGCCGTCCGGGCCTATGACGCACTGAGGGCGTCAGCTAGCTGAGGCAGGGCGGACACGGTGATCTCTGGCTGCAGGAGGTACGGGGGGAACGCCCCGCCCGGTGCGGTTGACCCAGGCCGTTCGCAGGCCAGCTCTGGCCGCGCCGTCGGTGTCCCAGGGGTGCACCGCTACCAGCAGCATCTCGCGGGGCCGGACGTCGAGGGCCGACGCGGCGTACCCGTAGGAGCCGGGTGCCGGCTTCCAGGTCCCGGCGTCCTCGACGGAGAGCAGGGCCTCGAAGTCGGTGCGGATCCCCGCACGCGTGAGCAGGGAGTCGGCCACCGCGGCAGCGCCGTTGCTCAGGGTTGCCAGACGTGTACCGGTGGCACCCAGTCGCCGCACCCCCTCGACCACGTCGGGGTGGACGTCCAGCTCGGCGAAGCCTGACATCACGTGAGTCACGGCCTCCTCGACGTCGCGGTCGAGGTCGACCTCAGCCAGGAGGCCCCGCAGAGCATGCTCAGCCAGTACCGCGAACCGCTCGTGCCCGCCGGCAGCAGTGAGGGAGAACCCCTCCCGGAGCACGGTGGCGAACCACAGGGCTGACAGGTGAGCGGGGGCTCCGACGTCGGTGAAGCGGGTCTGCAGCCCGGCCATGTCGCTGAGCGTCTCGTTGACGTCGAAGAGGATGACGGGTGGAAGCGGAGACACGAGGACCTCCAGGTCTGTGGGTCGGCACGACCATTCTCGTCACAGAGATGACGGGGCGCCACCAGGCTTTCACCCGGTCCGCGGCGTTCTCTCTGATCGTGACCTCGTCACCAGGAGTCCGCATGGACGCCGATGACAGGTCGTCGTCGGAGCATTCCATCTGATAACTCACGATTGCCCGAGTTCTGTTGCGCCATCAGGGAAGCGCTCGATGTCATGACATCCGCGGAAGCCGCCGTACGGGTCAACATCCCGCGCGGGAAGAGCACATCCAGCGGGTGGAAATCATTGTCTGTGACATCCGGCGCGGGCGACGGGGGCAGGCGCAAAGCAAGCAGTGACGAGGAGGTACGGATGATGAAGAGCATTCGACGGGTGGCAACGGTGGCGATCGTCGGAGGCCTGCTTCTGGGCACGATGCCATCCGCAACAGCAAGGAACATCGGCCAGGAGGGATGCACCCCCGGGTATTGGAAGAACCACACCGACAACTGGGAGGAGTACAAGGCTGGCACGCTGGTGGCAGAGGCGTTTGACTTGCCAGCTGGATCCCCCTATGCCGAGCTCACCCTTGAGGAGGCGCTGGCACTGAAGGGCGGCTCAGGAGTTGACGGTGCTACCCGGATCCTGCTGCGAGCGGCCACGGCGGCCGTTCTGAACGCCGCCCACCAGGGCCTCGGGTATCCGTATCGCCGGTTCAACGATCCCTTCAACATCGTTGCCACCGTCAACACGGCCCTGGCCAGCAGTGACCGGGCAGCGATGCTCGATCTCGCCGCAACCCTGGACGACGCGAACAACCTCGGCTGCCCCCTGAACTGAGCCACCGGGGGGGTTCGCTGCCCGCACCATCGCGACCGCCGCAGCGACGCGATGGCGCGATGGCGCGATGGTGCGACCCCGGCACTTTCGGGGGACAGCGACACGTGGACGCCGTTCTGCGAGCGCTATGCCCCGAAAGTGCCACCTGGCGCACGCCGCAGCAGCACGGCCGTGAACTGCTGCACGGTGCCCCACGGCGTCTCGTGGTCGTCACCGGCGGTGTCGACCAGCGTGAAAGCGGGGAACTCGGCCGCCAGGTCAGCATGGGTGTACCTGACGATGGGCAAGCCGCTGCACGTCGTCGGCCCGTCGGGCCCGAAGGTCGCGACCACCGCCCACCCACCCGGCGCCACGTGGCGTTCCAGCGAGGCCCGGTAGTCCTCGCGCTCGTCCTCCTCGGTCAGGAAGTGGAAGACGGCGCGGTCGTGCCACAGTGCGTAGGTGCGGGCCATGTGGAGGTCGAGCACGTCCGCCATGGTCAGGGTCACGGCGTCGCCCCGGCCGCCGAGACGGCTCCGAACCGTCTGCAGCGCGGTGGTCGAGAGGTCGATCGCGGACACGTCACGAAAGCCGCGCTGCACCAGGTGGTCGACCAGCGTCGACCACCCCGCTCCCACGTCGATGACGCCGTCGCCCTGGTCGATGCCGGCCATGTCGACGAGGTCGAGGGAGAGCTCGGGCACCGACTGCCACCAGGACACGGCGTCGACGTCGTTGCCATGGTGGACCTCCTCCCAGAACGAGCGGCGGGAGGAGGCGTCGGAGGGCCGCAGGTCAGGGGTCATGATCCGAGACTGTGGCATCGGCGCGCCCAGTTCAACCCCTGGGGCGCGAGGCGCGACAAGGGCGAGAACGCCGAGCAATCTCTGCCCGAGGTCGGGGCTCGGGCTCGGGGTTATGCTTCGCCGCATGAGCGTCGAATCCACGGCGGTGCCCCCTGCGTCCTTTCCCCCGATATCCAGGACCGTGGACGGCGGAGACATGGACTGCGGCAGCGGCCTGCTGCTGCTGATCACGCGGGCGATGCGCCGGTTGGGCGACGGGGAGCTTCTTGCCATCCGCAGTGCTGAGCCGAGCGTCCTGATCGACCTGCCTGCCTGGGCGGAGATGGTCGGCAACGAGGTCGACGCGCAGGACGCCGAGACCCCTGCTGGTCCCTGGTGGTTCGCGGTGCGCAAGGGCAGCGCACCCGCGAGCGTCTTCAGCCAAGGAGCCCGGACGCCTGTCGGTTCCCGGCTCTGGGTGTACACCAACTTCGACTGCAACCTGGCCTGCACCTACTGCTGCGCAGAGTCCAGGCCCAAGGCGACGGCGCGGCGCATCGAACCCGGCGTCGCCGCGTCGGTCTTCGCCGAGTTCGTAGCGATGGGCGGGCGCGAGATCTTCTTCACCGGCGGTGAGCCGTTCCTGCACCCGGAGCTGGGCGCGCTCGTCGTGGCGGCCGCAGGGTTCGAGCGGACGATCCTCACCAACGCCATGGTCTTCGGCCGAGGCACCCGCCGGGCGACGCTGGAGGCCCTGGACCGGTCCGTGGTGCTGCAGGTCAGCCTCGACTCCGCGGGCCCGGAGCTGCACGACCGGCAGCGGGGGGCTGGTTCCTGGGCCCGGGCTCTCGACGGCATCGGGCTGGCGCACTCCCTGGGGTTCCGCGTCAAGGTGGCTGCCACGATGTTCGACGAGGACCCCGCGGGTGTGGCCGCTCTGCACGCGCGCCTCGACCAAGAGGGCATCGCCCCGCAGGACCGCATCATCCGCCCCGTGGCGCAGGAGGGGTTCGCCGACTCCGGGATGCACGTCTCGCTCGACAGCCTCGAACCGGAGCCGACCATCACCAGCGACGGTGCCTGGTGGCACCCGGTCGCGGTCACCAACCCGAACATGCGCATCGCGGACGCTCCAGAGCCGCTCGGCGAGGTCTTCGGCGTCGTCCAGGACATCCTCAGGGTCCAGGGTGCCGCCGCTGCGTCAGGGCGCGAGGTGTTCCGTTGTGCGTGAGGCACTGACCGGTTCGATGCGGTGGATGACAAGTCCGGCCGTCGACGCCGGTGCTCGGGCGCAGGACACGGGTCTCCTCGTCCTGCGCGTTCTCCTGGGGCTGATGTGGTTGTACAACGTCGACTGGAAGCGGGCGCCGGACTTCGGTGAAGGGGCCGGCAACGGTCTCTACAGATTCACTGAGTACGCCGTCTCCTACCCGGTGCTCGCGCCCTACGCCTGGGTGGTCGACCACTTCGTGCTTCCCAACATCGTGCCGTTCGGCTATGGGGTCATCGTGGCCGAGACGGCTCTGGCGGTTCTGCTCCTGACCGGGGCCTATGTCCGGGCCGCGGCCGCGCTGGGAGTCGCACAGTCGCTCGCCATCGCCTTGTCGGTCGCCTTTGCACCCCATGAGTGGCCCTGGTCCTACTGGTTGATGATCGGCGCCCACCTGGTGCTGCTTCTTGCCGCATCGGCCCGTCGCGGCGCCGTCGACGCGGTCCGTGCGGGCGACGCCTCGGCCACGCCCCTCGCTCGGGTCTGGGGCACGCTCGCCCTGCTCGTGGGCAGCTACAGCGCCGTACTCAGCCTGGGCGAGCCCCTCGCCGCCCGGGGGCCGGGTATCCGCTCTACCGACCTGTCGGTCAGCCTCGGCCAGTACAACCTGCTCGGTGGACTGCTGCTGGCCCTGGTGGGGGTGCTCGTCCTGATCGGCTCCCGCCCAGGCGTGTCCGCCCGCCTGCCGCTCGTGGCCGCGGTGCTGGCGACCGTCGGAGCGCTGTCGCTGCACGCCCAGCTGGGGTTCAGCGACCCGCTGCTGGGCGGTACGCCCACGTCTGCCGCGTTCCTGCTCTGCCTCGCCGTCGTCGCGACGCTCCTGACCACCACCGACTCTCCCAAGGGCCGCTCATGACCCAGATCAGCATGATGACCCGCCGCAACGTGCTCCTCGGTGCGGCCGGCTGGCTGGGCCTCGCCGCGTGCAGCGGCGATGGAGCAGACAGTCCCGAATCGCCCGGGACACTGAGGATCTCCGCCATCCCGGACCAAGACCCCGAGCTGCTGAACCGCCTGTACCCGGCCGTCGCGGACCGCTTCGCCCAGGCCACGGGCCAGGACGTCGAGTACCGCCCCGTCACCGACTACGCGGCCGTCGTCCGCGCCTTTCAGCGCGGCGACATCCACCTGGCCTGGATGGGTGGCTTGACGGGGGTGCAGGCCCGTGAGCTGGTCCCGCAGGCTCGTGCCATCGCGCAGCGGGACATCGACGCCGACTTCCGCAGTCTCTTCATCGCCAACAAGTCGGCGGGTCTGGAGCCGTTCGAGGACCTGTCCGGGCTGCAGGGTCTGGCCGGGCTGACGCTGACGTTCGGGAGCGAGACCTCCACCTCGGGGCGACTCATGCCGCAGTACTTCATGCAGGAAGCTGGTGTCAGCGAAGAGGACCTACGAGGGAGCCCCGGGTTCTCCGGCAGCCACGACGCCACGATCGAGGCCGTGGCCAGCGGGTCCTTCGACGTCGGTGCCGTCAACGAGCAGGTGTTCACCTCCGCCATGGAGGAGGGGACGGTCGACCTGTCGCAGGTCGACGTCGTGTGGCGTTCGCCCGGGTACGCCGACTACCACTGGCTGATCCGACCCGACGTCGATGACATCTTCGGCGAGGGCACCTCCCAGGAGGTCATCGACCTGCTGCTCGGCCTCGATGTCGAGAAGCCGGACGACGCCGAGATCCTCGACCTCTTCGGCGCTGAGAGCTTCATCGCCGCGGAGAACTCCAGCTATGACCGCCTCAAGGAGATCGCGCGGGCCCAGGGTCTGCTCGAGTGATCCCCGACGAACCGGTCCTCGAGCTGGCCGGCGTCGGAACCACCTTCGGTCGGCACCCCGCGCTCGTCGAGGTCGACCTGACGGTACGCCGCGGTGAGCGCGTCGCGCTGCTAGGGCCCAGTGGATCCGGGAAGACCACTCTCCTGAGGCTGGCCAGCGGTGCGCTCGACCCCACTGCAGGTCGGGTCCGCGTCTTCGGGCACGAGCTGCAGGGTCTCACCTCGCGCCAACGGCGTGCGGTGCAGCGGCGCATCGGCAGCCTGACCCAGGACCTCGACCTGATCGAGCAGGTCCGCGTGCTGCACAACGTCAACGCGGGCCGCCTGGGGAGCTGGTCCGTCCCGCGCGCGCTGGCGTCGCTGCTCACCTCGCGCGCAGACGACGAGGCGATGTCGGGGCTGGAGCGGGTAGGGCTCGGCTGGGCCGCGCACGCGCGCACGGAGCAGCTGTCCGGCGGCGAGCGCCAGCGCGTGGCCATCGCACGCCTGCTCATGCAAGGAGCGGAGGTGGTCGTGGCCGACGAGCCCGTCTCCAGCCTGGACCCGACGACCGCGCTCGACGTCCTGGCGCTGCTCGGCGCGGGAGCGACGACGGGGACGACACTGGTCAGCCTGCACCAGCCCGAGATGGCCCGGCACCACTTCACCCGCGCGGTGGGCCTGCGTGCCGGACAGGTCGCCTTCGACGTCCCGAGCAGCGACGTCCGCAGCGCGCACCTCGACGAGCTGTACGCCCGGCCGTGACCGACGTCCTGGAGCCGATCCAGGTCACGCAGCGTCCCCGCACCACCCGCTCTCAGGTCGTCCGTCGCCGGTCCCTGGCGGTGGGAGGTGCACTGGCCGTCCTGGTGTGGGCTTTGAGCAGGGCGGTCCCCGACGACGGTGCGGTCGTGAACAGAGGTGGCGCAACACTCTTCGACGACATGCTCGTCCGCGCGCTCGACCCCAGACTCGATGCAGAGTTCCTGCGCATCGTCACCGAAGCCACCCTGATCACCCTCGCCTTTGCCGCACTGGGGGCGGCGGGTGCCCTCGTCATCGGGCTGGCGGGCGGTCTCGTGCTCAGCGACGTGGTGTGGACGCGCCGACCACCCGTGTGGGTCCGCGCGGTCCGCGCCGGTCTGCGCGCCGTCCTGGTGGCGGTGCGGTCGATCCACGAGCTGATCTGGGCGCTGTTGCTGGTCAGCGTGCTGGGGCTCGACCCGCTGGTCGCGGTCCTCGCCCTCGCTCTGCCCTTCGGCGCCCAGACCGCGCAGGTGTTCGGGGAGACGTTCGACACCGTGCGTACCGCTGGGTACTCCGCACTCAGGAGGTCGGGGGCGCCGCGGACCTCGGGCATCCTCTACGCACTTCTTCCGGGGGCATCGCCGGTGCTCCTGTCCTACTCCTTCTACCGCTTCGAGTGCTCTCTGCGCTCCACCGTGCTGCTCGGGTTCGTCGGCGTGGGGGGCCTGGGGCAGGAGCTTGTCGTCAGCCTCCAGTCCCGCAACTGGGAGGAGGTCTGGACGCTCGTCGGTGTGCTGATGGTCCTGTCGGCCCTGGTGGAGGCCTGGAGCGCGCGCATCCGGCGTGAGGTCGGGCCGCGGCTGCAGGCGCCGACGCGAGCCGACGGCGAGGGGGCGTTGTCCGCGGTGGGTGCAAGGCCCCAGACGCCCTCCTCGCGACGACCCTGGACCAGGTTCTCACTCCTGGTCGGGCTCCCGGGACTCGTGCTGTGCTGGGTCGCAGCTGACGTGTCGTTCAGCGGGCTGGTCGACCCGGTGACCTGGGACCTGACCCGCGACCTCCTCGCTGACCTCGTCCCGCCCGCCTTGCCGGCCGGTGGTCTGGGTGAGCTCGCGGGAGCCGTGCTCGACACCCTGGCCATGGCGGTCCTGGCGATGAGCTGCGCGGTCATCATCACGCTGGTGCTGGGGCCCTGGGCCGTGCATCTCACGAGGAACGGGCCAAGGCCGCACGGCGTGAGCTCTGCGCTCCGGTGGATCCTGCGGCTGGCCGCCCGGCTGCTGCTCCTGCTCCTGCGCTCGGTGCCGCCGACCATCTGGGCGGTGGTGGCCCTCTTCGGACTCTTCCCGGGGATCCTCCCGGGCGCCGTCGCGCTCGGCCTGTACTCGGCCGGCATCTTGGGCCGGCTGGTGGCTGAGGCGTGGGAGTCCCTCGACCTCTCACCCCGCGACGCCTTGGTGCGGAACGGCACTCCTCGCGGCATCGCATCGATCGCGGCCGTTGTGCCGGGATCGCTTCAGCAGCTGGTCTCCTACACGCTCTACCGCTTCGAGGTCAGTGTGCGTGATACGGCGGTGGTCGGTGTGGTTGGCGCGGCCGGTCTCGGCCGCCTGTTCGCCGAGAATCTCGCCGTCTTCCGGTTCCCGGTGGTGTCATCGCTGCTGCTGGCCTCGTTCGCGACCAGTGCCGCGGTCGAGCTCTTCAGCCGCCGCGTGCGAAAGTCGCTGCGCTCAGGATGAAGCGCCTTGGCTGGCGAGGATCTCGTCCAGCCGCTCGTAGCCCTGATGTATGCCGCCCTTCATCCCGCTGGCCACAAAGGCGTCCCGATCCTCGAACGAGTCGACCAGTGACGTCGCGGTGAGCCAGGTGCGGCCGTTGCCGAGGTCGGTGAGCACGAGCCTTCTCAGGTGCGGCACGTGCGGGTCGCACGTCGCCCAGCCGGCGGTAGCGCTCCTCGGCCTGGCTGCGGTAGCGCTCGATCCACTTCGTCATCAGGTCGAGGACCTCTGCTTCCAGGACCGGACGGCGTTGCGCCTCCCGGGCGGCTCACCAGCCCGGCGCCTTGGAGCACCTTCAGGTGCTTGGACACGGCCTGGACGCTCACGTCGTACGGCTCGGCGAGCTCGTTGACGGTGGCGTCCGCGACAGCGAGCCGCGCGACCATGTCAGGACGGGTGGGGTCGCGCCACGCCCGACCATGGCAGCCACGTGGCCAGACCGAGAATGGCCCTGGTCCCGCACGCCCGCAAGATGCCGACCCAGCCAGGGAGGGCCGCGAAAGGCTGCAGGGTCATGGCCCTCCCGGGGGCAACAAGGCTTCTGCCTTGCGTCCGGCCAGGGCCGAGAAGATCCGGGAAGGGGATCGGCTGCCATCGGCACCTCCTCCGCCAGCGTTGTCGACGACGACGACGCTGACATGGACGGCGCGGCAACCTTCCGGGCGCACACGAAGGGCCCGGCCCCCGACGGTGCCGGACCCTTCGCTATCGAGCGATCAGCCGTTGAGGACTCGGTAGAAGGCGAAGTCCGAGGTCCACATCGCTCGCTTGGACACGGTGCTGCCTGTTCTGGGGGAGTCGTACAGCATGCCGTCACCGGCGTAGATGCCGACGTGACCGGGCAGGTAGACCAGGTCGCCGGGCAGGGCCTCAGCCCGCGAGATGCGGACCGCGGAAGCGGCCTGGGCGCCCGAGGTGCGAGGCAGGCTGACACCGACCTGCGCGAACACGTGCGCCGTGAAACCGGAGCAGTCGAAGCCCGACGGGGACGTGCCGCCGTAGCGGTAGGGGGTCCCGACGTAGCTGGCCGCGACGGCCATGATGTTGGCCCGCGTGGCAGACAGATTTGCCTGCTGAGCCGCGGCCGGAGCAGTCCGTGCCGCGCTGCGGGAAGCCCGCGTCTGTGCCTGTGCGCGGGGTGCGTGGGTGTGCGCCGGCTTGGCGTGGGTGTGCGTCGGCTTGGCGTGGGTGTGCACAGCGTGCGTGTGAGCCGGCTTCGGAGCAGGGGGTGTACGCACGTGCGCTTCAGCGCCGGTGGCTCCGAAGGTGACGAGGAGTCCTGACGTCGCGGCGATGACGGCGGTGCGACGTGCGGTACCGGCGCTGACTGACATGGACTGAGCCAGATCTGTCAGTGGTGTCTTGGGGCGGACGGCAGCGCGGTGCCGCGCGTGGGTGCTTCTGGACATGGGTAATGACCTCTCTCAACGCCTACGAGGTGAGCTGTCGGGTTCGGATGGAGGTGTGTCACCCGGTCTTGGCAGGTTCAGGCCAGACTTGACCCCAAGGAACGGCGGTCGTGGACCGTCGTCCCAGTTCTTGGTTCCCCCGCCCCTGCCAGGCGTGATTCGGTGGGACCTCGTGACGGTGGCAGGACTAGGCGATCCGTCGCGAGGGCCGGTGCAGTTGGCTGCGCCGGCGACGTAGGTTAACCCGGTGACTGTGAGTTACGGAACCGTCACAGGGTGATGCAGGTCACATTATGACGAAAGTGCACTCACTCAGCTCTGTTATCTGCGCCGACCAGGCGAGTCACGCCTCTGGGTTGAACACCGAGAGCACCGCGGCGAACAGTGCCCCCGCTGGTGCCGCTGCCGGACAGACGTTCGGCTCGTTCCGTCGTGGATGGTGGGGGCGACCTGCCGGGGCGGGCGCTCGCAGCCTCTTCACAGGGAGTTCGAGGCACAATGGGGTCAGGAGGTTCACGTGGCCAAGGACGGAGTGGGTGCGCCGGGCGGTTCGCCGCATGCGGGGTAACTTCTCGGCGTCCTGGTGCTCCTCGTGACGCTGGGGATCCTGGGGATGCATGCGCTGACCTCCGGCCACATGGCGCACGGCGTGGTGCCGCACGCGGCAGGTTCGACCGTCGGCACGCCCAGCGCGCATTCGGAGGGGCACGTCGTGCTCCCGGACGCCGACGTCCTACCCGCCCTGGTGACCGCTGTCCCCAGCCCGCCGAGCATCGTCAGCGCCTCCGGATGGGTGGCCACGTGCGACGGTGGGTGCCGGACCGGGTCCGCCAGCATGGTGTGCCTGGCCGTGCTCGCCCTGCTGCTGTGCCTCCTGCTGGGACGGAGCCACCTGCGCACCTACCGGCGCGAGGGTAGGCGCACCGAGGCCGGGTGGACGTCCCGCGGGCGGCCCGGGGCACGCCCCTCGCTGCACGTTCTCTGCATCAGCAGGACCTGAGGGTTCTTCGTCTCTCCGCCGCACGACGGCAGCGGATGAGTGCTGCCGCGCCACACCACGGCCTGACCCGAAAAGCTACTGAGGAGACCCCTGTGAACAAGCGTGCGATGACCATGGCGGCCGTAGCGGTCGTCACAACCCTGACCCTGGCCGCTTGCGGCACCGACGACTCTGCCGGCACCACCGCAGGCAGAGATGCCCCGTCATCGTCCAGTGGCTCGTCATCGTCCGGTGGCTCGGCCACGCCAGGGTCGAGCGGCACGGCTGCAGCCGGCGAGCACAACGACGCGGACGTGGAGTTCGCCCGCATGATGATCCCGCACCACGCCCAGGCGATCGGGATGAGTGAGATGGTGCTGGCCAAGGACGGTGTCGCAGAGCCGGTGCAGGAGCTGGCCGAGCAGATTAAGTCCGCTCAGGGACCCGAGATCGCCGAGATGACAGGGTGGTTGGAGGGGTGGGGAGAAGGCGTCCCTGACATGGGCGACATGGGCGACATGGGCGACATGGGCGACATGGGCGACATGGACATGGGTGACATGGGTGACATGGACGGGATGATGTCCATGGAGGACATGCAGGCCTTGCAGGACGCGGACGGTGAGCAGGCGTCCCGGCTGTACCTGGAGCAGATGATCGCGCACCACGAAGGAGCCATCACGATGTCGTTGACGTACCAGGACGAGGGTATGAACGATGAGGCGCTGGACCTCGCCCAGACCATCATCGACGCCCAGAAGGAAGAGATCGCCACCATGGAAGACATCCTCGGCACCCTGTGATCACCCCCTCACAGAAAGGGGCGGTAGTGACCGTTCCACTTGCCCACGGCGGCAAGGCGTTGCTGACCGGGTTGGTCGTTGTTCTGGCGACTGGGTCGTGCTCCTCCGCACCGAGCGGTGATGCGCCGAGCGGTGATGCGCCGGCGGCGGGGGTGGCTGGCGCACCGCTTGACGGGTTAGAGAGCAGCCACGTGCACTCCTTGGCGGTGAACCCGGCGGACCAGGTTGTGCTGGCGGCCACCCACGAGGGGCTCTTCGAGCTGCGGGACGGCGGGCCGGTCCTGGTCGGTCCGGTGATCGACCTGATGGGTTTCGCCGTTGTTGGCCCTGATCACTTCCGGGCGTCCGGGCACCCAGGGCCGGGCACGGACATGCCGAACCCGGTCGGACTGATCGAGTCCGTCGACGGCGGCAGGTCCTGGTCGGCACTCAGTCGTGAAGGGGTCTCGGACTTCCATGCCCTCGCGACCTGGAAGGACGGTGTCATGGCCGTCGGAGACGGCCTGGAACGCAGCGACGATCTCACGTCCTGGCAGCTGGTCGACGGTCCGCCAGGCGTCTTCGACCTGGCCAGCGTGGATGGGCGGACCGTGCTCGCAACGACCGAAGAGGGCTTGCAGCGGTCCACCGACGCCGGTCAGACGTGGCAGCTGGTGCCGCAGGCGCCACGGCTGGCCTTTGTCGAGTTCGTCGACAGCAGCAGGGTGTTCGGTGTCACTCCCGAGGGCGACGTGGCAGTGTCCAGCGATGCGGGAGCGACCTGGGAGCAGCAGGCGATGGCCGGGCCGCCGCTGGCGTTGGCCGCAACGGCGTCCGGCGGCGTCGAGCAGGTGCTGGTCCTGACCGAGGAGGGGGTGCAGACCAGCTCCGATGGTGGAGAGTCGTTCCGACCCTGGCGCCCGAGTCCATGACGAGGCCGCTCCACCGACGTCATCGGTGGACAGCATGGCCTCGGCGACACCCGGTCGTGGCTCTGTTGGCAGCGGTCGTGTGCGTCTGTGCGGCGGTGTGGATGGTGCAGCTCGTCCGGGTCGCCGCCAGCGTCGGGGAGCACGGGACGTAGTGGTCGCAGCCGCGCGGTGAACCCGGTGGCCTGGTGTACGTGGCGCTGGGTGACAGCACGGCTGCGGCAGGAGACCGGCCAGCCGGTGCAGGTCATCAACCTCAGCCAGTCCGGCGGCACCGTCCGTGACGTCGTGGACACCCAGCTTCCCGAGCTGATCGGCCTCGACCCAGACGTCGTCACGGTCGCCGTCGGAGCCAACGACATCGACTCCTACGACTCGGCCCGCTTCTCCACCGACGTCGACGACCTCACTGCCGCGCTGCCGGCCGGCACCCTCATCGCGGATGTCCCGTACTTCATGCACGGACGCTGGCGGCGCGACGCCGAGGAGGCGACCGAGCTCCTGACGGCCAGCGCCCGGGCCGAGCAGCTGACCGTCGTGCCGCTCAGTCGCGTGCAACGAGTTCGGGGGTCCCGGGCGATGCTCACAGACTTCGCGGCCGACTGGTTTCACCCCAACGACCGCGGCTACCGCGTGTGGGCTGACGCCTCCTGGGACGAGATGACGCGGTGAACGACCCCGGATCCGCGCGACGTCAAAGAAGAAGGTCGTCACGGGGGGTAGCCCCGCTCCACCGTTTGGCCGTACATTCCGGCCGTCGCGTCAGGCAGGCGTGACGGCAGCGTGTCCTACCGGACGCGCGCTCAGCAGCACACCGACAAGGATGTGATCCGTGCTCAAGTCACCGAGAAGCCTGGTCCTGCCAGCAATCTTGGCAGCGGGCCTCGTAGCCGTTCCTGGCTCCGCCTACGCCCACCCCGAGACCGGGGGGAGCGTCTCCGACGAGGGTGTCATCGCCCCGGGCAGCAAGCAGCACGGCGGCGACGCCGGTCACCTTCCGGCTACCCAGGAGAATGTGGAGCTGGTCGGCAAGGCAGACATCGTTGGCGCCGGGGAGGGTCGTGTGGCCGATGTCGCCGCCTATGGCAACTTCGCCTACCTCACCGTGCGCGACCCGGAAGGGTGCGCTGACGCCGGCGTCGCCATCATGGACATCACCAACCCGGCTGCACCGGAGCAGGTCGGGTTCATCGACGCGACAGACGGGTCGTTCCCGGGCGAGGGTGCCCAGGTCCTGGACGTCAAGACCGCCAGCTTCACCGGGCAGATCCTGCTCTTCAACAACGAGATCTGCGGCGCGACGGGCAAGGGTGGTGTGTCCCTGTGGGATGTGACGAACCCGGCAGCACCGGTCGTGCTCACCGCACACGCCGGCGACGACACCGCAGACGGTGAAGACAACCCGGCTCTCAACGACATCCACAGTGCCCTCGGGTGGACCGACGGCAAGAAGGCGTACGCCGTCATCGTGGACAACGCCGAGACGGCAGATGTCGACATCCTCGACATCAGCGACCCGCGCAACCCGGTGCTGGTCAGCGAGACCGACCTCAACGACTTCGACGTGCTGCAGGAGGAGGCGACCCCGCTGGGTGCCAACTCCTTCCTGCACGACGTGGAGGTGCAGAAGATCGGCGGCACCATGACCATGGTCGCCTCCTACTGGGACGGCGGCTGGACGCTGCTGGACGTGGACGACCCGGCCAACCCTGTGTACCTGCGCGACTTCGACTACCCCGAGGTGGACGCCGAGATCGGCCTGTCACCGAGCGAGGGCAACGCCCACCAGGCGGAGTTCTCCCCCGACGGCAAGTTCATCGTCGGCACCGACGAGGACTTCAACCCCTACCGTCTGACCCTGAGCAGCGCAGGAATGGACTTCCAGGCAGCTCAAGGCAGCGACACCCCACAGCTCGACGCCGACACCCGGCTGACGGGCCCGACCACGTACGTGGGTCTGGCTTGCATCGGCAGTCCCCTTCCGGCGGCGACCGCGGCCGGGCAGATCGCCGTCATCGAGCGTGGCGTGTGCACGTTCACCGAGAAGGCTAAGAACGCTGAGGCGGCGGGGTACGGCGGGGTCGTGCTCTTCAACTCCGTCAGCCCGACGGGCTGCAGCGCCATCGTCACCCCGTCCGTCGAAGCCGGGATACCGTTCGTCTCGGTCGGTCGTGACACCGGCTACGCATTGTTCGGTGCCACCTACGACGAGGCTGAATGCCTGGCCGGTACTGGTGACGCAGCCACCCCCTTCACGGTGGGGGACACCGGGACATCGGTCTCGGTCGCCGCGATCTTCGACGGCTGGGGCTACGTGCGCCTGCTGGACACCGAGACGCTGACCCAGATCGACACCTACGCGATCGAGGAGTCCCTGGACCCGGACTACGCCACCGGCTTCGGTGACCTGTCCGTGCACGAGGTCGCCGTCGACCCGAAGAAGAAGGGCCTGGCCTACCTCTCGTACTACAGCGGCGGCCTGCGGGTCGTGGAGTACGGCAAGGACGGCTTGCGTGAGGTCGGCAGCTACATCGCCGAGGGCGGGAACAACTTCTGGGGCGTGGAGTACCACCAGCTGCCCATGGGCAACGGGAAGGGCAAGGCCAAGGGTGGCCCTGCGAGCAACGACCTGATCCTGGCGAGCGACCGCGACACCGGTCTGTGGATCTTCCGGTACACCGGCGGCAAGTAGCGCCGACTCCGACAGCGACGGGCGGTTCCTGCTAGCGCGGGAGCCGCCCGTCGCTGTGTCCCGGGCCGGGCTGAGCTGTGCGCAGTGAGCAGTCTTGATCGCACCGAACGTGTGCGCCAATGGCTGTGGTGGCGCGACTCCCCGGGGCGGTACGGTGCCGACACCCGAGCAACCGATCCGACCGAAGGAGCCTGCCATGTCCTGCCGCCTCAACCCGTACCTGAGCTTCTCGGACAACGCCCGACAGGCCATGGAGTTCTACCAGAGCGTGTTCGGCGGCAACCTAGACCTGAGCACCTTCGGTGAGTTCGGCGCCGACGGCTCCCCGGACGCCGACAAGATCATGCACGGCATGCTCACGACCGACGGCGGGTTGGCGCTCATGGGCGCTGACACCCCGGCAGGGATGGAGCACGCACCAGGGACCAACATCTCGGTGAGCCTGAGCGGGGACGACGCGGGTGAGCTGCGCGGCTACTGGGAAAAGCTGTCCGACGGCGGGTCGGTCTCGGTGCCGCTGGAGAAGCAGATGTGGGGCGACGAGTTCGGGATGTGCGTGGACAGGTTCGGCATCCCCTGGATGGTGAACATCGCACAGCCGCAGCCCTGATCCCGACTGCCACGCGCGAACTTCCCCCGGACGTCGCCCGCCGGTCACCGGGGGATGGGCCGCTGGTCACGTAGGCAACCCACGATGCAGTGGTGCTCATCCTCGCGCACCGCGGGCTCCCCGGAGCTAAAGGACCAGAGAACAGCCTTGCCGCCGCCGAGGCGGCCTTCACCTGTGGCGCAGACGGGGTCGAGGTCGACCTGAGGCTCACTGCCGACGGCGTGCTGGTCGCCAGCCACGACCCGGACCTGTTCCGCCTTGCAGGTGCGCACGTCGCGGTCGCGGACACCTCGTGGCCGGTGCTGGACGCAGCTGCCGCGCAACGTGGCCTGCGGCTGGCCCGGCTGGAGGAGCTGCTCGTGCTGGCGTCGGGGCGCCCGATGGTGCTGGAGCTCAAGCGGCCGCCGACTCACGCGGCGCAGACCCGGACCGCCACGGTGCTGATGCAGCAGCTGGCCTTGTTGCAACGCTGCGGCGTCAGCCTGGACGTGACGGTGTCGTCCTTCTCGCCGACGCTGCTGATGGCGGTGCGACGAGAGCCATTCCCCGGCAACGGGCTTCGGACGGCACTGCTGGGCAAGCCGTTGAGCGGCGCCGCGCCGCTGCTTCGTCAGGCGATCCGCGGCGGGCACCAGGAGATGCATCCGAACGTGCTGGCCCTGCTGGGCGAGACGTGGGTGGTGCCGGCCGCCCACGCCCGCGGCATCTCGGTGGTGCCCTGGACGGTGAACCGCCCGCGTCACCTGCGACGGCTCGAGCGGGCCGGTGTGGACGCCGTCATCACCGACGCCCCGGTCAGCGCCCGGGCCGCGGTGGCGTCCGTCCTCGCTTGAGGGGTACGGCCGCAGGACAGGCGGTTCGGCGCCAATGCCTTCCGCGCCGCACCGGGCGGGAGTACCGTGCGCGGCATGGGCTCTCTGGCGAACAGCTTTGCCGAGCTTGCGACTGCCGGCCACACGGCCGTTCACCGTGCCTCCAAGGGCAAGGCGGCAGGCAGGATGGGCGGTCACGTGGTGTGTCTGCTGACCACGACAGGTAGACGCTCCGGCCTGAGCAGGACTGTCCCGCTCATGTCGTTCCCGCAGGCCGGCGGACTGGTCGTCATCGCGTCCAACGGGGGGAGCGACCGCTGTCCGGCGTGGTGGCGCAGGCGAAGAGCTTCGGCCAGTACGAGAAGAAGACCAGCCGGGTGATACCCGTGGTCGTCCTGACCCCCCGATAGGCCCCAGCCGCGGCAGCCGCCGACGTCTCCAGGAAGGTTGCCATGCCGTTGGTCGCAGGGGTCGACTCCTCGACCCAGTCGTGCAAGGTCGTCGTGCGCGACGCCGACACCGGCGCGCTCGTCCGGCACGGACGGGCTGCTCACCCGGACGGGACCGAGGTGGACCCTGCGCACTGGGAGACGGCGCTGCGCCAGGCCGCCACCGAGGCCGGGGGACTCGACGACGTCGCAGCAGTCGCTGTCGGCGGGCAGCAGCATGGCATGGTCGCGCTGGACGAGGAGGGGTCGGTGATCCGACCGGCACTGCTGTGGAACGACACCCGGTCCGCGGCGGCAGCGGGCGCGCTCGTCGAGGAGCTCGGCGGCGGTCGGGTGGGGCGACAGGCCTGGGTGGATGCCGTCGGGGTGGTCCCGGTCGCGAGCTTCACCGTCACCAAGCTGCGCTGGCTCGCCGACCAGGAGCCGGACAACGCCGCGAGGGTCGCAGCGGTGTGCCTGCCGCACGACTGGTTGACGTGGCGCCTGAGCGGTGCGCCGGGGATCGACGTCCTGACCACCGACCGGGGGGACGCCAGCGGGACGGGTTACTGGTCGGCAGCGACCGGCAGGTACCGCCGGGACCTCTTCGTGCGTGCACTCGGTCACGAGGCGGTGCTGCCGCGTGTGCTCGGGCCCGCCGAGGCCGCCGGGAGGTCGAGAGCCGGGTCTCTGCTGGGAGCGGGTACAGGCGACAACGCCGCGGCGGCACTAGGGCTCGGCGCCGGGCCGGGCGACGTCGTCCTGTCCGTGGGGACCTCCGGTGTGGCGTGCGCGGTGTCGCAGGCTCCCGCGGCCGACGTCGACGGCGCGGTGGCCGGGTTCGCCGACGCGACCGGACGGTTCCTTCCCCTGGTCTGCACCTTGAACGCGGCCCGGGTCCTGGACGCCGCAGCCAGGGTGCTGGGCGTGGACCACGAGGAGCTGTCCCGCCTGGCGCTGAGCGCGCCAGCGGGTGCGGGCGGGCTGGTCCTGGTGCCCTACCTCGACGGAGAGCGCACGCCGGACCGGCCGGACGCTACCGGGGCGCTGCACGGCATGCAGCTGTCCACCTGCACCCCCGCGCACCTGGCGCGGGCAGCGGTCGAGGGGCTGCTCTGCGGGCTCGCAGACGCACTGGACGCCTTGGCGCGCCAGGGCGCGCGGATCGAGCGCGTCCTGCTCATCGGCGGCGGAGCCCGCTCGGAGGCGGTCCGCCGCATCGCGCCGCTGGTGCTCGGCCGTCCGGTGGTCGTGCCGGCGTCGGGCGAGCATGTCGCGGACGGTGCCGCCCGGCAGGCTGCCTGGGCGCTGAGCGGTGCTTCCGAGCCGCCGTCGTGGGCGATGGCGGGAGCGAAGAGGTTCGAGGGCGGACCCACCCCCGGCGTCCGGGAGCGGTACGCCCAGGCGCGCGAGCTGACCCTGGCCCGACCCAGCCCGCGCTGAACCTGTCGGTCGTGAGATCACGGCCAGATCACGGATCCCCGTGTCGGGATGACCGGTCCTGACCGATTCGGATGCAGAGGTGCCCGTTTGCCCGTGCCTCTTCCTTCCCGAGGTGCCACTGGGTTGTATCAGCGCTCCGGGCCAGCTTGCCGGGACCACGTCGTATCCGTCTGTGCAGCAGACGCTTTCAGGGCGCAAGCGCCCGCCAGCCCAGCCAGCTCGCGTCGTCGCGGGCCATGTTCAAGGAGGAACAGTGGTAGAGAACGGCATCGGATGGCGTCGTGCCGTCCCGGCGAGCATGATCGCCTCGGTCTTGATGGTGAGCGGCTGCGCCGGCGCCGGCGGGGGAGGAGGAGAGGTCGGTGCTGACGGGGAGAGCCGCTCGATCAACGTGCTGATGGTGGGCAACCCGCAGATGGAGGACATCCAGAAGCTCACCGCCGACAGCTTCACCAAGGACACCGGCATCAAGGTCAACTACACGGTGCTGCCGGAGAACGAGCTGCGCGACAAGGTGACCCAGGACGTCGCCACCCAGGCCGGCCAGTACGACGTCGCGACGGTCGGCGCGTACGAGGTCCCGATCTGGGCGGACAACGGCTGGCTCAACGAGACCGGCTCCTTCGCCGAGGCCGACGAGGACTTCGACAAGGACGACCTGCTCGCGCCGATGGTCGAGTCGCTCTCCGGCGAGGACGGGGAGATGTACGGCGTCCCGTTCTACGGCGAGTCCTCGATGCTGATGTACCGCAAGGACATCCTCGAGGCCAAGGGCATCACCATGCCGGAGCGGCCGACCTGGCAGGAGGTCGCCGACATCGCCGCACAGGTGGACGGCGCTGAGCCGGGGATGAAGGGCATCTGCCTGCGTGGCCTGCCGGGCTGGGGCGAGGTGATGGCTCCGCTGACGACCGTGGTGAACACCTTCGGCGGCACCTGGTTCACGCAGGACTGGGAGGCGCAGGTCAGCTCGCCCGAGTTCACAGACGCCGTCGACTTCTATGTCACGCTGCTCAAGGAGCACGGGCAGGCCGGTGCCGCCCAGTCCGGCTTCACCGAGTGCCTGAACGCGCTGAGCCAGGGCAAGGTCGCCATGTGGTACGACGCGACGTCCGCGGCCGGCTCCCTGGAGGACCCAGCCGTCAGCAAGGTCGCCGGCAAGATCGGCTACGCCTTCGCCCCGGTCAAGGAGACCGAGTCCTCAGGCTGGCTGTGGACCTGGGCCTGGGTGATGCCCAAGACGACCAAGAAGTCCGAGGAGGCTGCCGAGTTCATGCTGTGGGCCTCGAGCAAGGACTACGAGCAGCTGGTCGGAGAAGAGCTCGGCTGGTCGCGCGTGCCTGCCGGCAAGCGGGCCAGCACCTATGAGATCCCCGAGTACAAGGAGGCCTCCGCGGCCTTTGGCGACATCACGCTGAGGTCCATCGAGGAGGCCCAGCCCAATGACCCGGGCGTGCAGCCACGGCCGACAGTCGGGGTGCAGTTCGTCGGCGTTCCCGAGTTCGCAGACCTCGGCACCAAGGTCTCGCAGGAGATCAGTGCCGTCATCGCCGGCGACGGCACGGTCGAGGAGGCCCTGCAGAAGAGCCAGGTGCTGGCCGAGGAAGTGGCCGCGAAGTACCGGGAATGAATCTCGCCACCGGCCGGGATGTCGTGCCTCCCGGCCGGTGGCGACACCACGCCCGCGCTCACAGGTCGCCTTCAGGTCGAACGAGGAGAGTCATGGCCGCCATCACCCAGGAAGCCCGGCCCATCACGCGGGGCGAGCCTGAGAAGCGCCCGCAGCGGAGCACGAGCCCGGCACGCAGCTGGAGCCGGCGGGCACCGCTGCTGCCTGCGCTGATCTTCCTCATCCTGCTGACCCAGATCCCGTTCTTGGTGACGATCGCCATCTCGTTCCTGAACTGGAACGTCCTGCAGCCGGGGACCAGGAGCTTCGCGGGCCTGGGCAACTACGAGAGCCTCGCGGGGGTGAGCAACTACGCCACGGTGTTCACCGACGCCCGGCTGCGCAACGCCGTGCTGAACACCGTCGTCCTGACCGGGTCGGTGGTGATCATCAGCCTGCTGCTCGGGCTCTTGCTCGCCGTGCTGCTGGACCGCAAGTTCCCTGGCCGCGGGCTGGCCAGAACCCTTCTGATCGCACCGTTCCTGGTGATGCCGGTGGCCTCGGCGCTGCTGTGGAAGCACGCGCTCTACAACCCCGACTACGGGCTGTTCAACGGAACCCTGAACGCGGTCTACAGCCTGTTCGGAGCACAGGCCCCGGTCGTGGACTACGTGTCGTCGACCCCGATGCCCGCGGTCGTCGCCGCGCTGGTGTGGCAGTGGACACCGTTCATGATGCTGATCATCCTGTCCGGCCTGCAGGCTCAGGCCGGGGACGTGCTGGAGGCCGCGAAGGTCGATGGCGCCCGCGGGTTCCAGACCTTCCGCTACATCACCTTCCCGCACCTTCGCCAGTACCTGGAGCTGGCTGCGCTGCTGGGGTCGATCTACATCGTGCAGACCTTCGACGCGATCTTCACCATCACCCAGGGCGGCCCCGGGTCTGCAACCACCAACCTGCCGTACGAGATCTACCTGACGATGTTCCGCAAGTACGAGTACGGCGAGGCGGCCGCCGCGGGAGTGGTCACGGTGATCGGGACCATCGCCATCGCCACCTTCGCGCTGCGGGTCGTGTCGTCCCTGTTCGACGAGGAGGAGATCAAGTGAGCGCCCAGACCCCGAACCGCACGGAGGTCGGGGGCGCTGCCCGTCGCCGGCTGCCGATGCCGCGGCGCAAGCCCAAGGAGGACACCAGTGCCCCGGCCGGGCCGTTGTGGGCTGGTGCGGCATGGATCCTGACGCTGCTCTTCTTCGCGCCGGTGGCGTGGATGGTGCTGACCTCCCTGCACCAGGAGTCTGACGCGGCGACCAACCCGCCGTCGTTGCTGGCACCCCTCACCTTTGACAACTACGCCATGATCTTCGACCGCGGGGTGATGCCCTTCCTGATCAACTCGGGGACTGCCAGCATCGTCTCGACCCTGCTGGTGCTGGCGCTGGCGGTGCCCGCTGCCTACGCGCTGTCCATCCGTCCGGTCGAGAAGTGGACCGACGTGATGTTCTTCTTCCTGTCCACCAAGTTCCTGCCTGCCATCGCCGCCCTGCTGCCGATCTACCTGCTGGTGAAGAGTGCCGGCATGCTCGACAACGTCTTCACCCTGGTGCTCCTGTACACCTCGATGAATCTGCCCATCGCGGTCTGGATGATGCGTTCGTTCCTGGCCGAGGTGCCGAAGGAGATCCTGGAGGCCGCGCAGATGGACGGCGCCGGTCTGCTGCGGACGCTGTGGAGCGTGGTAGGACCGGTGGCCCTGCCTGGCCTGGTCGCCACCAGCCTCATCTGCTTCATCTTCAGCTGGAACGAGTTCCTCTTCGCCGTGAACCTGACGTCCGTGCGCGCCTCCACCGCACCGATCTTCCTGGTCGGCTTCATCTCCAGCCAGGGGCTGTTCCTGGCAAAGCTCTGTGCCGCAGCCACTCTGGTGTCCCTGCCCGTCCTGATCGCCGGCTTCGCCGCGCAGGACAAGCTGGTCCGCGGGCTGTCGCTGGGAGCCGTCAAGTGAGCCTGGGCACGATGCGGGCGAGTGTGCTCCGTGGCCCGGGGGACCTCACGCTCGAGGTGCGTCCGGTGCCTGTCCCAGGGGCGGGCGAGGTCCTGGTCCGCGTCGGTTCGGTGGGGGTGTGCGGGTCGGACGTCCACTACTACGAGCACGGGCGCATCGGCCCCTACGTCGTCGACCGGCCGCTGGTGCTCGGTCATGAGGCGGGCGGAGAGGTGGCGGCGGTCGGCGCCGCCGTGCGAGGCCTCGAGGTCGGTCAACGGGTGTCCCTGGAGCCGGGCGTGCCGTGCCACACCTGCCGCCAGTGCCTGGCCGGCCGGTACAACTTGTGCCCTGATATGCGCTTCTTCGCCACGCCGCCCTACGACGGGGCGTTCTGCGAGTACGTCGTCCTGCCTGAGCCGTTCGTGCACGCGGTCCCCGACACCGTCACCGATGACGCCGCCGCCCTGGTCGAGCCGTTGTCGGTAGGGGTGTGGGGCTGCCGCCGTGGCCAGGTGGGCCCCCACTCGCGGGTCCTGGTGGTGGGGGCGGGGCCCATCGGCCTGGTGAGCGCCCAGGCGGCCCTGGCAGTCGGCGCTACCGAGGTCGTCGTGAGCGACGTCAACGAGCACAGGCTGTCGTTGGCGCGGCGGATCGGCGCAGGCACCCTGGACGTCTCGCGGGAACCTTTGGCACAGGCCGGTTTCGAGCCGGACGTACTGCTTGAGTGCTCCGGCGACGCCACCGCCACCACCCAGGCCATCGGGACGCTGGCCAGGGCGGGGCACGTGGTCCTGGTCGGCATGGGCGCCGACCAGCTGACCCTGCCGCTGCCCTACCTGCAGAGCCGCGAGCTGACCGTCACCGGCGCCTTCCGCTACGCCAACACCTGGCCCGCGGCCATCGCCCTGGTGGCGTCCGGGCGCGTGGACCTCGACGCCCTCGTCAGCGGCCACTACGGGCTGGACGACGTGGAGAAGGCGCTGACCGCCGCGCGCCGGGACCCCACGACGATGAAGTCCGTCGTCCGGCCGGCCTCGTGATCCAGAGCCCGGTGCTCGCCCTGACGGCTGAGAACCTGTCCTCGCTCGACCCGGCCGTGGCCCGGCCCGGGTACGACCGCGACCGCGTGCGGGTCGGGATCGTCCACATCGGCGTCGGCGGTTTCCACCGCGCCCACCAGGCCATGTACCTGGACACGCTGATGAACCAGGGCCAGGCGCTGGACTGGGGGATCTGCGGCGTGGGTGTCCTGGCCTCGGACAGTGCCATGCGGGACGCGATGCAGGCGCAGAACTGCCTCTACACGCTCGTGGTCAAGCACCCCGACGGCACCTTCGAGCCGCGTGTCATCGGCTCTATGGTCCAGTACCTGTTCGCCCCCGACGACCCGGACGCGGTGCTGGAGCGGATGACGGACCCTGCCACCCGGATCGTCTCGCTGACCGTCACCGAGGGCGGCTACAACGTGGACCCGGTCACCGGTGAGTTCGCCCGCGACCACCCCGACGTGGTGCACGACCTGCAGCCCGGCGCCGTCCCGCGCACGACGTTCGGATTGGTGACGCAGGCGCTGCTGCGGCGACGGGACCGCGGCGTCGAACCCTTCACGGTGCTCTCCTGCGACAACCTGCCGGGCAACGGGGACGTGGCACGGAACAGCTTCACTGCCTTCGCCCGGCTCTGCGACCCCGAGCTGGGCGCCTGGATGGAGCGGGAGGTCCGGTTCCCGAACGGGATGGTCGACCGCATCACGCCCGTCACCACCGACGAGGACCGCGACGAGGTGGCCACCCGGTTCGGCGTGCTGGACAGGTGGCCGGTGGTGTGCGAGCCGTTCACCCAGTGGGTGCTGCAGGACAGCTCGGCCCCTCGACCTCCGTTGGAGGAGGTCGGCGTTCAGATGGTGCGTGACGTCGAGCCCTACGAGCTGATGAAGCTCCGGCTGCTCAACGCCAGCCACCAGGCGCTGTGCTACTTCGGCTACCTGGCCGGCTACCGCCTCGTGCACGAGGTCTGCCAGGACGAGCTGTTCGCCCGTTTCCTGGTGGCCTACATGGACGCAGAGGCGACACCGACGCTGGAGCCGGTGCCGGGGATCGACCTGGTCGCTTACAAGGCGAACCTCATCCGGCGCTTCTCGAACGCGCAGGTGCGCGACACCGTGGCCAGGCTCTGCGCCGAGAGCTCTGACCGCATCCCGCAGTGGGTGCTGCCGGTGGCGCGGCACAACCTCCAGCACGGACGCAGCGTCCGGCTCGCAGCCGCGGTGGTGGCGAGCTGGGCCCGCTACGCCGAGGGGATCGACGAAGCCGGGGAGCAGATCGTGGTCGTGGACCGGCTCCGGGACACCCTGGTCGTCGCTGCCCGCGAGCAGCGCTCCGACGCGTTGGCATTCCTTCGCAACCGCGAGCTGTTCGCAGACCTGGTCGAGGACGAGCGGTTCACCGCTGCCTACCTCAGCGCCCTGGACGCGCTGCACACCAAGGGTGCGCGCGCCACCCTGGAGGACCTGATGTCAGGTGCACCTTCCTGAGCAGAGGCCCGGGTGCGTCGCAAGCCGTATGCTCTGCCCTGCGGGAAGGAGAGCCGACGGTGGTCTTCGCAGAGCGGCACCAGCGCATCCTGGGCCTGGCGCGCGCCCAGGGCAGGGTCGAGGTGGTCTCGCTGTCAGAGCTGCTGGGGATCTCGGTCGAGACGGTGCGCCGCGACCTGCGCCGGCTGGAGGACCACGGCGTGCTGCGACGCACCCACGGCGGCGCCTACCCGGTCGAGAACGCTGGTTTCGAGACGATCCTCAGCGCCCGCAGCGGCCCGCTGGAGGAGGCGAAGACCCGGATCGCCAGAGCGGCTGTGGGCTGCCTGTCTGAAGAGTCGAGCATCTTCCTCGACGAGGGATTCACCTTCCGGCTCGTGGCCGAGGCCCTGCCTCGGGACTGCGGCCTGACCGTGCTGACGGCCTCGGTCCCGCTGGCGGCGGCGGTGGCCTCGCGTCCGGACCTGACGTTGATCCTGCTCGGGGGGCGGGTGCGGTCGAACACCCATGCGGCCGTCGGTTCCATGACCACGGGGATGCTGGCCCGCTACGTCATCGACCTGGCGTTCCTGGGAGCCAACGGGATCTCGCTGAGCCACGGCCTGACGACCCCGGACCCGGCAGTGGCAGACGTCAAGGCACAGGCGATCAGGTCCGCGCGCAGGCGCATACTCCTGGGGGTGCACAAGAGCTTCGGCATCAGCAGCTTCTGCCGGTTCGGTGAGCTCAGCGACATGGAGACCGTCGTCACCGACGAGGGCCTGCCCGCGTCGCAAGCACGGCGGTACGCCGAGCGTGGCCCCCACGTCATGAGGGTCTGATGGTCTCGGCGCACGGAAGGGGTCTGGTGGACCTGGCACAACGGCACCAGCGCATCCTCGGCCTGGCCAGGGAGCACGGCCGCGTCGAGGTCGTCGAGCTCTCGGCCCTGCTGGGCATCTCGGTGGAGACGGTACGCCGCGACCTCGCCCGGCTGGAGGGGCACGGCGTGCTGCGGCGCACCCACGGCGGGGCGTACCCGGTGGAGAACGCCGGGTTCGAGACCATGCTGAGCGCCCGCGCCGACAGCGGCGACGACAAGGCGCGCATCGCCCGGGCCGCGGTCGGCTGCCTGTCCGAGGAGTCGAGCGTCTTCATCGACGAGGGGTTCACCCCGCGGCTGGTGGCCGAGGCGCTTCCGCCTGGGTGCGGCCTGACGGTGCTGACGGCCTCCGTGCCGCTGGCTGCCGCCGTCGCCAGCCGGTCGGACCTGACCTTGATCGTGCTCGGGGGCCGGGTGCGCTCGAACACCCTTGCGGCAGTGGGCTCGATGACGACGGGGATGCTGTCGCGCTACGTGATCGACCTGGCATTCCTGGGTGCCAACGGCATCTCGCTGACGCACGGACTGACGACGCCGGACCCGGCGGTGGCCGACGTCAAGGCGCAGGCCATCCGCTCGTCCAGGCGCCGGATCCTGGTCGGGGTGCACAAGAAGTTCGGCATCAGCAGCTTCTGCCGGTTCGGCGACCTCGGTGACATCGAGACCATCGTGACCGACGAGGGGCTGCCGCTGGCAGAGGCGCGGCGCTTCGGCAAACGAGGTCCGCACGTCCTGCGGGTCTGAGGTGACCGCGCGTCTTCGCCGCGCATCCACGATGACCGGGATGCCCGGTCAAGTGCCATGAGCCGACTACCGTGGCGCGGTGACTGATGTGCTGGGAATCAGTGTCTCAAGCTGCCTCGTCGAGCGATGGCGCGAGTGGTTCGCGCCTGCGGCGCAGCCGTTTCGAACAGATCGACTCCGCACGCATGTTACGGACGCCGCACCGATGGGGCGCAAGCTGCAGCCGAGCGCGGAGGTGCGCGACACCTTCCACATGTATGGCGGTAGCTGGATCTGGCTGGACGAGCCTGAATTTGTCCAGCTCTCCCGGGAGGTCAGGCGGGCCCTGCTCGTCCAGCGCGAGGCCACTGGTCGGCTGGGCCAGCTGAAGAGTTCGCAGCGTCATCTGGTCGATTCCCGCCGGACGGACACCCGCATCGTCTGGTGGCCGCCACTCTTGCAGCGAGTGGGCGACGAGCCCCTCGTGGCCTATGTCGAGGAGGGCGTGCGTCCCAGTCGTCATGACGAGGTCGATCCGACCGTGTGGTCTGCCGCACGGGGCCGGCTCCCTGGCGCAGCCGGTCTCGCAGGCACATTTCCTCCCGCGTCCGGCCCGAACTGTTTCGGCACGGTGATGGCTGCGGCGTGTGTTCCGAGCGCCGAGTCAGAGTGGATGCTGCAGGCGCCGTTCGAGGAGTGGCTGGCCGCGCACGCGGTTCCCATCCGGGGCGCGGCGAGGGACCACGAGCCCGGTGTCGTCCTCGTCTGGCGGGCCGCCGATGGATTGGCCGCACACGCCGCCGTCACCGTGGGCAAGGGATACGCGTTGAGCAAGCCTTCACAGGCCTGGTGCAGCCCGCGCCTCGTCTGGAGGGTGCGGGAGACCATCAATGCCTCCCGCTACCCGGGACTCTCGTTGAGCCGGCACCTGATCAGCGGTCCATAGGTCGTCGCCTGCTCGACGCGTCTTAGACGGACGTATGTGAAATGTTGTCGCGGTGCTGAGGTGGAGCGCGGGATACTCCTGCCGTGGACGCGGCTGACTTCTACACCGGGATCGTCGCGGAGCTCTATGCCCCGTTGCGTTCCACCGCCACCTCGTGGGAGCCGTACGCGGCCTTTGTCGACGCGTCGGGCCAGCCGGCCCTGGAGCTGGGGTGCGGTGACGGTGAACCGATCCTGGAGCTGCGCAGGCGCGGCTACGACGTCAACGGCGTCGACTCCTCAGCCGACATGCTCGACCGGTGCATGGCGGCGGCCTCACGTGACGGGCTCGTGGTCCAGGTGCACCACCAGCGGATGGAGTCCCTGGACCTTCCGCGTCGGTACCGGTCGGTCTTCCTCGCAGGGCCGACGCTCACGCTTCTCCCCGACGACGACACAGTGCTGGCCGCGCTGAAAGGCATAAGGTGCCACCTTGCACCCGGTGGGCGGGCGCTCGTCCCTCTTTTCGTCCCCGCGCCGATGCCCACCGAGCGGCTCGGTGCCGTCAGTGAGGTCGACGACGGGCACGGCGTCACGCTGCGGGTCACGAGCATGTCGCAGATACGCGACGAGACGGCCCGCACGCAGAGCACCGTCCTGCGCTACGAGCGGCACAGCTCGACCAGCTCGACGACGCAGGACCGCACCTGGACGCTGCACTGGCACACCCCGAGCGGCTTCGATGAGCTCGCCGCCCGCAGCGGGCTACGCGTCGTGGAGACCAGGCCGGAGGGCGGGGCCGACGTCGGATCTTCAGGTTCAGCGTGGAGCGTCGTGCTGGACAGCGCCTGAAGGCTGGACCCCACGGCGACCACCGACAACGCGGTGACGTTGAGCACCCGAGATACGTTGATTGACAACTTGTCTGGGCTGAGTCACTCCGCGAAGAATGCACCGTCCTAGCCCTCCCAGGGGCCACACTGGTGCAATCTTCGCGGCGGATGCCCTCAGGACGAGGTCGCCTTGGACTTCACGACCTCGGCCAGCTCAGGGGTCCACTCCATCTGCGGATGAGCGGTCCGGGTGTGCATCTCGACGTGGGCGAGCAGCTCTTCCTGCTCCGTGGTGGTGAACGAGGCAGGGCAGTCGGAATTGAAGTGGGAGCAGGCGACGGTGAGGCTCATGTGTTGCCTCTACCCGCGCCAGGCCTACCGAAACAGGAATCCCCGCAGCAGCATGGCGGTGCCCTCGAGGTGTTCCGCCATCTCGCGCCGAGCAGCCTCGGGCTCACCGGCGAGGATGGCCACGACCAGCTGCCGGTGCTGACGGTTGGAGTGCTCGATGTTCGGTGACAGCAGCGGGATCGCGTCGAGGAGGTCGTTGGTGCGCAGCCTCACCTCGGCCACGGCAGCGGTCAGGGACGGTGATCCGGTGACCTCGGCCACGGCAAGGTGCAGCCGCGAGTCGATGCGGCGGTAGTCGGCCAACGAGGCAGAGGACGTCTCCTCGAGCAGGCCGCGCAGGTGCGCCTGCTCGTCCGGCCCGAGCTCGGCTGCGGCCGCTGCCTCGGCGGCGCCGGTCTCCACGACGTGCCGGTAGGTCAGGGTGTCGAGCAGAGCTGCGGCCCGCAGAGGGCCTGCTGCCGCCGACGCGTCGACGGGCGTCGGGTGCTCGGCCCCGGGGTCGGCGGTCAGCACGAAGGTTCCCCCGTACCGGCCGCGCCGGACCTCCAGGTAGCCCGCCGACGTCAGGGCCGCCAGGCTCTCGCGCACCTTGGCCCGGCCGACGCCCAGGCGCGAGGCCAGCTCGCGCTCGGACGGCAGCCGGGCACCGGGTGCCACCACCCCGAGCCGCACCGCCTGCAGGAGCCGCTCGACGGTCTCCTCGAACGCGTTGGCAGCCCGGACCGGCCGGAACAGGGCCTCACCGGCGGGTGAGCGCCATGGCTGCTCCTGGTCGGGCACCGGACCGCGCTCAGACCGGCGTGACGTACGCGCCGGAGATGCCGCCGTCGACGAGGAACGTGGAGGCCGTGATGAAGCTGGCATCGTCGCTGGCCAGGAAGGCTACGGCGGCCGCGATCTCGTGCGGCTGGGCGAAGCGGCCCATGGGCACGTGCACCAGGCGCCGCTGGGCGCGCTCGGCGTCGCTGGCGAAGAGCTCCTCCAGCAGCGGGGTGTTCACCGGCCCAGGGCACAGCGCGTTGACCCGGATGCCCTCCCGGGCGAACTGGACGCCCAGCTCGCGGCTCATGGCCAGGACGCCGCCCTTGGAGGCCGAGTAGGAGATCTGGGAGGTGGCGGCTCCCATCACCGCGACGAACGACGCGGTGTTGATGATGCTGCCGCGCCCCTGCCGCTGCATGTACGGCAGCACCGCCTTGCAGCACAGGTACACCGAGGTCAGGTTGACCTCCTGGACGCGGCGCCATGCGTCGAGCCCGGTCTCCAGGATGGAGCCGTCGTCCGGCGGGGAGATGCCGGCGTTGTTGAAGGCGATGTCGACCGATCCGAACTGCTCGTGCGCCCGCGCGTAAAGGCTCTCCACGTCGCCGGCGTCGGTGACGTCCGCCCGGACGAACAGGCCGCCGACCTCTTCGGCCACCGTCGTCCCGGCCGCCTCGTCGAGGTCGCCGATCACGATGGAGGCGCCCTCGGCTGCCAGCCGGCGGCAGGAGGCTGCCCCGATCCCGCTGCCCCCGCCGGTCACGACCGCGACGCGGCCCTCGAGACGTTGTGACATGGTCAGTCCTCCGTGCAGATGTAGACGTTCTTGGTCTCGGTGAAGGCGTCCAGCGCGTCCGGACCCAGCTCGCGGCCCAGGCCCGATTGCTTGAAGCCGCCGAAGGGCGCGGAGTAGCGCACCGAGGAGTTGGAGTTCACCGACAGGTTCCCGGCCTCGACCGCTCGGGCGGTGCGCAACGCCCGACCGAGGTCTCGGGTCCAGATGGAGCCCGACAGCCCGTACTCGGTGTCGTTCGCGATGCGCACGGCGTCGGCCTCCTCGTCGAAGGGCACCACCGTGACCACGGGCCCGAACACCTCGTCGGTGAAGGCGCGGTCGCTGGGGGAGACGGGCGCCAGCACGGTCGGAGGGAACCAGAAGCCAGGACCCTGGGGAGCGCTGCCACGAAAGGCCACGGGCGCGTCGTCCGGGACGTAGGAGGCGACCTTGCGGTGGTGGTCGGCGGAGACCAGCGGCCCCATCTGCGTCGACTCATCGCCTGGATCACCGACGCAGAGGCTGGTGACCGCTGGCTCGAGCAGTGACATGAACTCCTCGAAGACGCTGCGCTGCACCAGTATCCGCGATCGTGCGCAGCAGTCCTGACCGGCGTTGTCGAACACCGCGGACGGCGCAGCTGCGGCTGCCCGTTCCAGGTCGGCGTCGGCAAACACGATGTTGGCGTTCTTGCCGCCCAGCTCGAGCGTCACGCGCTTCACCTGCAAGGCGCACCCGGCCATGATCTGGCGCCCGACCTCGGTGGAGCCGGTGAAGACGATCTTGCGCACTGCGGGGGAGTCGACCAGTCGTTGGCCGACGACCGACCCCTGACCCGTCACGACCTGGAAGACCCCGTCGGGCAGCCCTGCCTCCAGCGCGAGCTCGGCGAGCCGCAGCGCGGTGAGAGGGGTCAGCTCCGCCGGCTTGAGGACGACGGTGTTCCCTGCTGCCAGCGCGGGCGCCAGCCCCCAGGCCGCGATCGGCATCGGGAAGTTCCACGGCACGATCACCCCGACGACACCCAGGGGCTCCTTGAACGTGACGTCGATGCCTGCGGGAACAGGGATCTGCTGGCCGGTCAGTCGTTCCGGCGCCGCGGCGTAGTAGTGCAGGACGTCCCGGACGTTGCCCGCCTCCCAGCGGGCGTTGGTGATGGTGTGGCCGGAGTTGGCTACCTCGAGGAGGGCCAGCTCCTCGACGTGGGTGTCCACCACGTCGGCGAACCGACGCAGCAGCCGCCCGCGGTCGGCCGGTGCGACGGCTCGCCAGGACGGCAGCGCGGCTGCGGACCGGGCGATGGCGGCGTCGGCGTCCTGCGCCGAGGCCGAGGGCACCGACTGCAGCACCTGCTCCGTGGCCGGGTTGACGAGGTCGGTCGTGCGCGTGCTCACCGTTGCTCCTTCTGCGTGCTCGGATCCTGCGTGCTCAGAGAGGTGGATCGCTCCCGGGCGGCGTCCACCAGTGCGACGAACAGCCTGACGTCCTCGACGTCCAGCTCGGGGTGCCACTGCACACCGAGCGCGAAGTCCTGCCCCGCCAGCTCCACCGCCTCTACCGTCCCGTCGTCGGCCCAGGCCGTCGGCCGCAGGCCGTTCCCGAGGCGGTCGATGGACTGGTGGTGGTAGCAGGGCACGTCGACCTCGCTGCCCAGGACGCGGGCCAGGGTGCTGCCGGGCTCGACGGCGACCTGCACCCGACCGTGCTGGGCGGGCGCAGGTCGGTGCCGGTCGTGCCCGACGACGTCGGGCAGGTGCTGGTGCAGGGATCCTCCCACCGCCACGTTGAGGACCTGGGCACCCCGGCAGACGCCCAGCACCGGGACACCACGCTCGAGCGCCACGGCCAGCAGGGCCAGCTCCCACGCGTCGCGGTCAGGACGCGGCTGGTCGCTGCCCTGGCGCGGAACCGCCTGGTACAGCGAGGCATCGACGTCGGCCCCACCGGCGACCAGCAGCCCGTCGACCCCGCCCAGAGCCTGCGACGCGCCGTCTGGCAGCGGGGGCAGCAGCACCGGGATGCCGCCCGCGCGGTGCACCGCCGCGACGTAGAGGTGGGGCAGCAGGACAGCGGGCTGGTCCCACGCACCCCACCGGGCCTGCTCGAGGTAGGTGGTGATCCCGATGCGGGGGCGGGAGTCCGGCGGGCCGGACCGGTCGCCGCCGGCCTCAGAGACGTTCGAAGCCACGCACGCGCTCCCAGTCGGTGATGGCCGCATCGAACGCGGTCTGCTCGACCCTGCCGGCGTTGACGTAGTGGTCGACGACCTCGTTGCCAAAGGCGGCGCGAGCCACCGGGCTCGCGTCGAGCAGCGCCACCGCGTCGCGCAGGCTGCTCGGGACGCGCGGTTTGTCCGAGGTGTAGGCGTTGCCCTCGAAGGCCGGTTCCAGAGTCAGCTCGTTCTCGATGCCGTGCAGCCCGGCCGCGATCATGGCCGCCACTGCCAGGTACGGGTTCACGTCGCCGCCGGGAACCCGGTTCTCGAACCTGAGCGACTCCCCGTGCCCGACCACGCGCAGGGCGCAGGAACGGTTGTCCCGGCCCCAGGCGATGGCCGTCGGTGCGAAGCTGCCGTCGACGTAGCGCTTGTAGGAGTTGACGTTGGGCGCGAACAGGTAGGTCAGCTCCTCCATGCAGGCCAGCTGCCCTGCCATGAAGTGTCCCATCAGGGTGGAGAATCCCTCCGGTCCCTGCCCCGGCATCGCAGGCTTGTCGTCGCTGCGCAGGCTGAGGTGGATGTGGCACGAGTTGCCCTCCGCCGCATCGTACTTGGCCATGAAGGTCAGGCTCATGCCCTGCAGGGCGGCGATCTCCTTGGCGCCCGACTTGTAGATGCTGTGCTCGTCGCACGCACCCAGCGCGTCGCGGTAGCGGAAGACGATCTCGTGCTGGCCGGGGTTGCACTCACCCTTGGCCGACTCGACGTACAGGCCTGCGCCGGTCATGCCGTTGCGGATGCCCCGCAGCAGCGTCTCCACCCGCGAGGTGCCGAGGACGGAGTAATCCACGTTGTACTGGTTGCCCGGTTGCAGGTCGGCGTAGCGCGAGGACCATGCCTGCTCGAAGGTGTCGCGGAAGACGATGAACTCGAGCTCGGTCCCGGCGTGCGCCGTCAGACCGCGCTCGGCGAGCCGGTCCAGCTGGGCGCGCAGCACCTGGCGCGGTGATGCCACCACGGGTGAGTCGTCCTCCCACAGCACGTCGCAGAGCACCATCGCGGTCCCCTCCTGCCAGGGCAGCAGCCGCAGGGTCGACAGGTCGGGCTTCAGCACGAAGTCTCCGTAGCCCGATGACCACGAGGACATGGAGTAGCCCTCGACGGTGTTCATCTCCACGTCCACGGCAAGCAGGTAGTTGCACGCCTCGGTGGCGTGCGGGACCACCTGGTCGAGGAAGTACTCGGCCCCGCAGCGCTTGCCCTGGAGCCGTCCCTGCATGTCGGTCATCGCCACGATGACTGTGTCGACGGTGCCCTCAGCCACCAGGGCACCCAGCTCCTCCAGCGTCAGCAGGCCGGGACGCCGTCCGTCCGCCGGGTCGGGCACGGAGCCTCTCACCGCAGGTCCTTCTCGGCCGCGGCCACGGCCGAGAACTCCTCTTCGGGGGCGTTCGAGACCAGGTGGTGACGGCTGTAGAACCAGAAGTAGGCCAGTGCGGCGAGGAAGATGACGGCGGTGATGCCAGCGGCCTTCACGTCGACGAAGAAGGTGGCGACCACCGCGCACACGGCCAGCACCAAGGCGATCCCGGTGGTGACCGTGCCCCCCGGCGTGCGGTACGGCCGCTCGAGGTCGGGCTCGCGGCGCCGCAGCACGATGTGCGAGATCATCATCAGCACGTACGACACGGTCGCCCCGAACACGGCGATGTTGATCAGCAGCGCGCCGTCCTTGGTGATGCCGGCCAGCAGCAGGCCCACCGCACCCGGCACCATGAGCGCGAGGTACGGCGTCTTGCGCTTGTTGGTCACGGACAGGGCCCGGGGCAGGTACCCGGCCCGGGAGAGCGCGAACAGCTGCCGCGAGTAGGCGAAGATGATCGAGAAGAAGCTGGCCACCAGGCCGGCCAGGCCGGCGTAGTTCACGAAGTCGGCCAGGCCGGTGTTGCCGCCCGCCGCCGTCCGCAGCGCCTCGGGCAGGGGGTTGTCGGAGGCCTGGATGGTGGAGGAGCCCGCACCGCCCGGCGCCGCCAGCAGCATCAGGGCGGCGAACACCAGCAGCACCAGCATCGCCGCGATGATGCCCTTGGGCATGTCCTTCTTGGGGTCGCGCGCCTCCTCGGCGGCGAGCGGGACGCCCTCCACCGCGAGGAAGAACCAGATGCCGTACACGAACGAGGCGAGGATGCCCGCGTACCCGAACGGGATGAAGCTGTTGGCGCCAGCGGCGTCCGTGGCCGGGATGTCGAGGAGGTTGCCCGGGTCGAAGTGCGGGATCATCCCGATCACGAAGACCAGCAGGGCGACGACGGCGACGGCCGTGATCGCGAACATCACCTTGAGCGCCTCACCGACGCCGTAGAGGTGGATGCCGATGAAGATGACGTAGCAGGCGACGAAGACCGGCCACCCGCTCGTGAGCCCGAACAGTCCCAGCGCCTCGACGTAGCCGCCGATGAACACCGCGATAGCACCGGGGGCTATCGCGTACTCGATGAGGATCGCTGTGCCCGTGGCGAATCCACCGAGAGGCCCGAGGGCGCGGCGCGCGAATCCGTAGCCTGCGCCGGCGACCGGCAGCGCGGACGCCATCTCGGCCAGACCGAAGACCATGCAGGTGTACATGATCGCCATCAGGATCGTGGCGATGAGCAGCCCGCCCCAGCCTCCCTCCCCGAGGCCGAAGTTCCAGCCCGCGAAGTCGCCGGAGATCACGTAGGCGACGCCCAGGCCGGCCAGGAGCAGCCACCCGGCCGCACCTCCCTGGAGCTGGCGCTTCTGGAGGTAGTCGTCCCCCATCCGTTCGTACCCGACGTTGGACGGCTTGCGCTGCTGATCCACCAGAGACTCCCCTCGGCAGGCCACGATCCAATGGTCTGGGTCCAGACCATGAGGTGGTGGGGGAAAACTACTCGGTCAGGCGTGGCTGTCAAGGGGTCCGCCACGCGCGCGGACGGTGGCTCCGCGGTCCATACCCGCTGGGAGGAGCCACAGGCCGCCGCTTGCCGGGTGATTCGCGGACTGGTACCTAGGAGCAGTGACATCGAAGGTCAACTCCGGCTCGGCAAGCGCACCGCCGCCCGATGTCCTCCTGATCCACACCGACCAGTGGCGGTGGGACGCGCTGGGCTGCCTCGGTTCGCCCGCCATCACGCCGAACGTGGACCGCCTCGTGGCAGAAGGCGTGCACTTCGACCACGCCGTGGTCCAGTCACCGGTCTCCATGCCGAGCCGGGTGTCCCTGCTCACCGGCCGCTACCCCTCGGCACTCGGGATCACGGCGATGGGGGTGCCGGTCCCCGAGGACACCGAGACGCTCGCGACGATGCTCAGCAGGCGCGGCTGGCGCACGGCGAACATCGGCAAGCTGCACTTCCATCCGCACGCCAACCGGGACCACAGGTCGGCGCACCCCTCGTACGGGTTCGACGTGCTGCGGCTGTGCGACGAGCCCGGTGTCTACGAGGACGACTACCGCGCGTGGGTCCGGTCCGTGGATCCGGACGCGGTCGACCACGTGTCCATCGGGCTGCCCCCGGCTGCGGCGCAGTTCCAGGTGCTGATGGGCGTCGACCCGGGTGTCATGCATCCCGACGACGGGCCCAGGGAGGACTTCGACGGGCCCCACGAGTTCCGCGCCGACGAGTCACTGACCCACAGCGCCTGGGTCGCCACCAGCGTCTTGGGTCACCTGGCGCCCCTGCCCCCCGAACAGCCGTCCTTCTGCGTCGCCACCTTCTTCGCCCCGCACCCACCGTTCTACGTGCCGCGTCGCTTCCTCGACATGTACGACCGGGACGCCCTGCCGCTGCCGCTGCTGGATGACGACGAACGGCAGCGGCAGCCGCAGACGCGGCTGGACGACGCCCGGCTGCGTGCGATCCGCCACGGCTACTTCGCCGCCATCAGCGAGCTGGACCACCACATCGGACGCATCCTGGACGGGTTGCGAGCCCTCGGCCGCGCTGAGCGCACCCTGGTCGTGCTGCTCTCGGACCACGGCGAGTGGCTCGGTGACCACCTCCGGCTGGCGAAGGGCTACCCCGCCGACGACCCCGTGTCGCGGGTGCCGCTCATCGTGCGGTGGCCCGGGCGGCCCGGGCGGCCAGGTGGGCACGGTCCACACGGTGGTGGAGCTGCTCGACATGGTCCCGACCGCGCTCGAGCTGGTCGGGGTGCCGGTGCCCGCCGCCGTTCAGGGCCGCTCGCTGGTGCCGGCTCTGCGCGGCGACCGGCTCGACCGGCTCGAGATCGCGCTGACCGAGCACGAGCACTGGACGTCGGTCCGGTCGGCGTCGCACCACTACGTCGTCCACGCCGACGGGACCGAGCGGTTGTGGGACCTGGACCAAGACCCGACCGAGCACCGCGACCTCGTACCGTCCGGTGGCCTTCTCGTCGAGCGGGAGCTGGCCCGGCACCGTCACCTGCTGCTGCGTCGCCAGCTCAAGGCGCGCCGCGGACTACCTCGCTCGTTCCCGTACTGAAGGAGCAGGAGTGCTGTGCCCCGGAGGTGGGCCGTTCACGGGGAGCACTGGCGGCGGGGGGCGGTCGGGCTGGCGCTCGCGCGCCGGGTCAGGGCCGCGTCGTCGGTGTGCCGACCAGGAGGGCTTGGTAGTCGTCGGCGCTGACCGGCTCGTTGGTGCGGGCCCCGCCCGGCAGTGCCATCTCGACCGGATCACCGTCCTGGACGAGGAGCACCCGGTCGATGCCCTCGATCGAGGTCAGGGTCAGCACGACCTGCCCGACCACCAGGGGCAGCTGGTCGGCCGCGGGGTTTCCGGCTAGGTCCACCTCGACGGTGGCGGTCCCGCGCTGCACGTCCCCCAGGGTCAGGTCGGCACCGCGTCCCAGGGCGCTGGCGAACCCGCTCTCGCGCTCGACCTCGGTCGGGCCGGCGGCCAGCAGCGCCAGGGCCTGCTCCGCCACCGCGGCGGCGGTCCCGGGCTGCACCGGCTCCGGCAGGGCCTCCAGGCGGTTCTCCTCAGCCACGAGATACACCGCAGTAGTCGTGGCGAGCGTGGTCGACAGCTCAGCCTGGTCGGGTTCGTCGGTCGGCGCGGGACTGAGCAGGGCGTAGGGGACCTCGCTGGGATCCACGTGCCGTACCTGGCCCGGGGGAGGCGTTCCGCAGCCAGTGACCGCCAGCAGCACGGTCGCGACCAGGACTCTGCGACGTTGCGTCATCGGCTGACTCCTGCGCCGGCCTCGGCGGGTAGCCGGAGGGTGAAGCGGGCGCCCCCCTGGGGTGACTGGGCGAGGTGCACCGAGCCACCATGGGCACGCACCGTCTCGGTGACCAGGCTCAGACCGAGACCGGTGCCGGGCAGCGACCCCCGGGAGCCGCCGCGGACGAACCGCTCGAAGATGCGCTCGCGGTCGGCCTCGGCCACCCCCGAACCTGCGTCGTCGACGTCGATGTCGACCGTCTCCCCCGACGGCCCGCTGCGGCTCACCGCTATCTCGACCACCCCGGCTCCGTGCAGGTCGGCGTTGTCCAGCAGGTTCACCAGGGCACGGTTCAGCTGCTGCTTGTCCACCCTGACCCGGTCCTGGCTGATACGGCCCGGGAGCACCGGCTGCAGCAGCTGCAGAGGGCGTCCGCTGGTCTGCAGGACCTGGCGCACCAGCTCGTGGGCGTCCACCACCTGACGGGCGGAGGTGTCGGTGCCGGCGTCCAGGCGTCCGAGCTCGAGCAGGTCCTCGATCACGCTGCGAAAGCGCGAGACCTCCCTAACGACGAGGTCGAGCACTTCTCGGGAGCGTTCGGGCAGGTCGTCACGGCGGGCCTGGAGCAGCTGGACGCTGGTGCTCAGCGTCGTCAGCGGCGACCTGAGCTCGTGGCTGACGTCGGCCGCGAAGCGCGCATCGCGCTCGATGCGTTCCGCCAGCGCGTCGACCATGGTGTTGAAGGAACCGATGATGGTCACCAGCTCGGGGTCCTCGGTGGCTGGCAGCCGGGTCGTGAGCTCGCCGCCGGCGATGAGCGCCGCGGCACCGGCCACCTCCTCGAGCGGGGCGAGCACCCGGCCCGAGGACCAGCGTCCCAGCATCGCCCCCCCAACGGCCGTCAGTGCGGCGAACAGGCCCAGCACCCGGGCCAGGGTGTCCAGCGTGTGCTGGAGCTCCGGTGCTGTCGTGACCTCGAAGAAGTCAGCGCCGACCGCCGGGACGGGCACCCCGGTGGCCAAGGCAGGCTGACCTGCACTGCTCGTCCACACCATCCCGGGGTCCCCCTGTGCCACCTGTTCGCGAAGGGACAGGGGCACCTCGTCGCGGCTCAAGGTCAGCGAGCTGGCGAACCACTCGTCGTCTTGTCGCACGAAGATGGTCGAGTCGGCGGGTGGGGACACCACGCCCAGCACGTCGCTGACCGGGCGGCTGCGCGTCAGGAGTCCGTCCCGGACGACCGAGGCATCGGCAAAGGCCTGGCCGAGCACGGCACTCTCACGCTGCTCCACCAGGAATGTCCGAGCCACCAGGTACGTCCCCAACGACATCACCCCCGCCAGCACCAGGCCGCCCGCAGCAAAGAGCAGGGTGATCTTCTGACGCAGCCCCAGCTGCCCGCGGCTCACCGCAGGTCCAGGCGATACCCCAGGCCCCGGACGGTCACCACCAGGCGCGGGTTGGCGGCGTCCGCCTCGATCTTGGTACGCAGCCGCCGGACGTGGACGTCGACGATCCGCTCGTCACCGAAGAACCCCCGGTCCCAGACGCTGCTGAGCAGAGCCTGCCGGCTGAGCACCCGGCCAGGCGGGGAGGCGAGCTCGCACAGGAGCCGGTACTCGGTCACCGTCAGGTGCACCTCCTGCGCTCCGAGGGTGACCCGCCCGGCGCCCTCGTCCAGCACCAACGGGCCGTTCGTGGTGTCCAGCACGACCGAGGCGGCGCTGGTGCCCCGTTGGCCGGGGCCTGTGGCCTCGGCGGCGGGTGCGTGCACACGTCGCCGCCGCAGCGCGCGAAGCCGTGCCGTGACCTCCTTGAGCTCGAACGGCTTCGTCACGTAATCGTCCGCCCCAGCCTCCAAGGCCGCCACGATGTCGTGGGTGTCGTTGCGTGCGCTCAGGACGATGACCGGCGCGTCGTGCTGGCCGCGGACGGTGCGGATGAAGGTGAAGCCGTCCATCCCGCCGAGCATCAGATCGACCAGCATCACCTCGACCGTCGAGGTCCGCAGGACCTCTATGGCCTCTTCTGCGCCGGCGCAGGCGATCACGTCGTAGCCCTCGTCCAACAGCGCCAGGCGCAGGGACGTGCGGATGCCGTCGTCGTCCTCGACGATCAGCAGACGGGTGGCCACGGGCCCATCGTGCCAGTCAGCTGCTGGGTCCTCGTGCCACCCGCACGAAGTCGACCCTTGTTCGTCATACAACCGCAAAGGAGAAGCGACGAGAACGGCAACCTGCGGCGGGCACGCTGTCTGCCTGGCCCCAATCGGGGACCGGTGGTTGCGGGAGGTCGGGATGCACGCACGAGGACGGGCTGCTCCAGCCCCGGTCGGTACGCGCGCCGAGATGGTGCTGGCGCTGGACGACGAGGGCCTGCTCGCTGGTCTGAGCACCCTGCACCCGGCGCTGCGCACGCACCTGGTGCAGGGCGGCACGAGCGCCGTGGTGGACGTGAGCGGGCTGACCAGGATGTCCTCCTCGACGCTGGCGGCGCTGCTGCTGGCCAAGCGTCGCTGCCGTGCCCGTGGCGCTGCGCTGGTCGTGCGCGGAGCAGGCTCGGGGGTGGCGGACCTGCTGCACCGGGCGGGCCTGTCGGCCGAGGAGCTGTCGGCGGCCGCGTCGCAGCCGAGGTTCGGACGGTGAGCGTCCTGACGTTGCAAGGCAGCGAGCTGAACAGCTCGTGCTCCTGGCAGATCGCCACCCGGAGGGCGACCAACGGGTTCGCACTGACCAGGCGGGAGGTGAACGGCCTGCACCTGGAGGTCGGCGACCTCGACATCGACGGACCGGCTGCCGGCCGGGGGCACGGCGTGACGAGGATCCGTCTGGCTGACGAGGGTCAGGTGCTGGTGCAGTGCGACCTGGCGCCGCCGGCCCTCCTGGCAGCAGCCCGTGGCGTGCACCTGGTGCCGGAGGGCGGTCGCGGCGAGGAGGAGATCCGGCTCGAGCAGGGTGAGCTGCTGGTCATCTGCTCTGCCGATGCGTTGGAGCACCTGCCGAACGGCCTGCGCAGCGTCGGCGAGCAGCTCAGCGCCGCAGGGAGCCTCGATGTCACAGAGGTGCTCGACCAGGTGATCGCGTACTCGCCGGCAGGAGCGGCGGCAGTGGTGTGGTGGACGTGCCGGGACGACGACATGCACGATCAAGCGGAGGAGTTGTGATGACGATCAGCCCAGCGTTTCTCGAAGAGATTGCCGCCCAGCGCCGCAAGGCCGAGGAGGACCTGCAGCAGGCACAGCTCTCCGGGGAGGAGTCAGCGGTAAGAGCGGCAAGGGCCAGGCTCAAGGACCTGAAAGACCTCAAGGTGCGGGTCAGCGACAGCTCGCTGCTGGTGGTCGGCGGCTGAGAGGGCGTCGGCCACTATCGTCACGGTCGTGCTCGTAGCTCCGTCAAGGACCGGGTGGCGATCGGCGCCTGCAGCACCGAGAAGTACGGGTTGGTCTCCAGCGCGCGCGCCAGTGAGGCCTCCGCCTCGACCGTCATGCCCAGGGAGAGTTCGATCATGCCTCGGTGGTAGGAGAACAAGGCGTTCGTGCCGCTGAGTGCCTCTGCCGCGCGGGCATGCTCCAGCGCCTCGCTGTCCCGGCCGTTCGCGTGCAGCGCCCAGGCATAGGCGTCCTCGGTGTGGACGCTGCGCCGTGCGTTCCACTCTCTCTCGGCCAGCTCGAGCGCTACCTGCGGGCGTCCGTGGTCGGCCGCGTACACGGCCAGCTCGAGACCCGGATTGACGCCCTGCGCACGGAAGAGCTGCTCCACCACCTCGACGAGCGCGTACTGCTCGGCAGCCTCCTCGTGCCGTCCCACCACGTCGAGCACCTCGGCGTAACCGATCAGGTAGCCGGGCTCCGGTAGCCGTTCGACCGCCACCCGGTAGTCGCGCAGGGCCGCGTCGGTGTCCCCAGCCGCTGCGGCAACCCGTGCCCTGCCCGCCAGTAGCCGTGGTGCGTCCGGCTGGATCCTCAGCCCCGTCTCGTAGTGGTCTCGGGCTTCCTCGAGTTGGCCGGCGTTGAATGCCAGCTCGCCGAGGTACTGCTGCACGAACGCCTTGTCGGAAGGCGCGAACGCGAAGCTCCCCGCCTGCTCCAGTGCGAGCTTCGCTCCCGGAAGGTCACCGCGCAGCTCACGCAGGTAGGACACGCGGGTGAAGGACGCCACGTCGGGCCGCAGGTCGACCATCCGCTGCAGCTCCACCGTCGCCTCGTCGTACCGGCCGAGCTCCACCAGGGCGTCGACGAGCGCCCCCTGGTTCGTGGAGCTGTAGGGGTTCAGCGCCTGGGCCTGCCGCGCTAGCTCGAGCGCGGTGGTGAAGTTGTGCCGTGCGGCAGCCAGGCTGGCCTGGCCGGTCAACGCGGCGGCGTTGTCGTCGGGTCGTACGACCAAGGACTGCGCGTACGCATCCTCGGCCAGGCCGTAGTACGTCGGATCTGCTGTCTGGCGCGCCTGCGCCACGTACGCTCCGCCGAGCTCTGCCCAGGCGGACCAGTCCAGCGGCACCCGCCGCAGCCGCTCCTGCAGGGCAGCGATACCCGACGACACCTCCGTGCGCCCGGCCAGGTCGGCGGCGTTGGTGCGACTTTCAGAGGCAGGCTTGACAACGGTCGACGGCTGTCCCAGCACGGCCGTCGCCACCGACATCGCGCCCGCGAGCCCGACCGCGGCGGCGACGAGCCCCGCCCTGCGCCCCCAGACCCTCATCCGGTACTTTCCGGCGCCGGCGGCTCAGCGGGCGCCGGCGGCTCAGCGGGCTCCGGCGGCTCGATGGGCGCCGGTGGTTCGATGGGCGGGGCGGGAGCCTCGGGCTCGATCAGGTCGGCGAAGACGACGACGTTGTCGCGGTAGTGGCCCGTCTCGTAATCGAAGGTTCCCCCGCAGGTGACCAGGTGCAACGAGGGTCGACCGTCGGTCCGGTAGACGAGTGCGTCGGGGAAGGCGTCCTTGGGAAAGGTCTCGGAACCGGTGACGGCGAACTGGACGGTGCCGCCGTCTGCCTTCCGGACGGAGACGACGTCGCCCACCTCCAGGGTCGAGAGCTTGTAGAAGACGGCTGGGCCCTCGGTCGAATCGATGTGTCCTACGACGAGGGCCGCTCCCGGGCCGCCGGGTGCGGGACCTTCGCTCCACCAACCGATGTCGTCGAAGTTCTTGGGGACCTCCAGCTTGCGGTCCGGCTTGACCTTCAGCCCGATCAGGAGCTGGTCTATGCCGAGGTCGGGGATCGACACCTGCACTGGAGGGGCAGGACGCACCGGCGCCGCAGCAGGGGCCGCAGCAGTGTCGGCAGGAGCGGTCACCGTCACCGTCGGTGCGGGCACCGGCGTCGAGGCTGGGGTCGGGGTGGCAGACGTCGGGGCGGCAGACGCCGGTGTGGGTCCAGGTATGGACGCAGCCGCGGCGGCGCTTGGCACGGGTGTCGTACGCACGTCGCCGACCAGGATCCCCGCGAAGAAGGCCCCGGCGAGCGAGGCCGCGATGGTCCCGACCTGGACGGCGCGGTACCAGCGAGGGCCCGAACTGGCTGGCGGGCCGGCGGGGCTGGCTGGCGGGCCGGCGGGGCTGGCGGGGTTGGCGGGGCTGGCTGGCGGGCCGGCGGGGCTGGCTGGCGGGCTGGCTGGTGGGCCGGCGGGGCTGGCTGACGAACCGGCGGGGCTGGCTGACGAACCGGCGGGCCTGGGTAGGGGCGACGAACCGGTGGGGGCCCGGCGGATGTGCTTGAGACGCGCGACGGTGTCCGAGGTGGCGACCTGCTGGAGACGCGCGACGGTACTCGAGCCAGCGATCCGGCCCCACGCCTGGAGGGCATGGGGCCGGTCGATGTGGCTGAAGAGCTCACCGGCGCGGGAGCGGCGGACGTGCCTGCCCGCTCCCACGCCGGTGTCACTCATTCGCTCAGCTCTCCGTCCGGGCCGTCGCACCGCTCACACGGTGGCGACGCAGGAGGACGAGACCACCCAGCGCCAGGGCGGTACCGGCGGCCAGGCCGGTGACGGGGGCGACCATCGAGCTGCCGCCGTCCGACGAGCGTGCGGCGTTCACAGCCGTGCCGCCGCCGCCAGCGTCCATGCCGCCGCTGGGGTCGCCCGAACCACTGGCGATCTCAGAGGCGGAGTACGGCAGCGCCAGGTACGGGAAGGTGTCCCCGAAGTCCTGGTCGTTCTCGTTGACCAGGTCGCCCGTGGCCAGAGCCTCCACGATCTCGACGCCCGTGGGTGCACCGCCGCGCTCGGACACCGATACTGCGCCCTCCAGGGCCTGCAGCTCGATGTCGACCACGTCGTCTGCCAGACGCCGGCCGTTGGGGAAGCCAGCGTTGTCGCCCGCGAGGACGCCAAGGCGGTTCTCCTCGGCGGACGGCGGGATAGAGGTGTTGAGCCGCAGCATCTCCGACGGAACCACTTCACCAGCAGGCTTGTTCAGTCCCTCCAGACCCGTCAGGAAGATCGTGAAGAGATCGTCCCGCGGGGTCTCGGGAGCCGGGATGCCGTAGATCGCCTCGATCAGCGCCGGCACCTCTGGCTCGAGGACCCGGTCCACCGCAGGCTGCACGGTGGCGTCGTTCGCCGGCTCCAAGGCGTTGAAGGCGTCCTTCAGCCCGATGGGGATGACGACCTCGTTGACCAGCGGTTGACCCAGGCGTGAGATCTGGACGAACTCACCGTCGTAGGACTGTGTCCCGTCGGCCGCCTGCACCCGAGTACTCGGACGCTCGGTGGTGCTCCACATCCCGATCACGGGGTCGTCACCTTGGACCAGGGAGGAGGTGGGCACCTGCAGTGCGATGGAGTTGACGTTGAAGCCAGTGAGGTGGTCATCCCCCCGCTCTGACAGGTCGGTGCCGTAGAGGAGGTCGAACACGCGGATGTCGAGGAAGAACGGGTCCTCCGCGCGACCCGCAAAGGCCATGCCGCCATCGCCGGTCTCCGCGATCCCCTCGTCGCGTAGTGCGGAGTAGTCCGGCATGGACGCCTCGCCGACGAAGTCAGGAGCCACCGGAGCATTGTCCACCAGCACCGTCTCGGTGCCGTCCTCGGCGACCTGCGTCACCGTGTAGAACTGCTTGAACAGGAGCGTGGCGTCCTGCACGGAGTTGACCGGACCGTTGTTGTACAGGAACGTCCCGTCGGCAGCCTTCTCGTACACCACGCCCGCTCGGTCGTCCTGTGTGGTGAAGGTGAACCGGTAGGTGATGTCCGGTACCGCGTCACCGTTGGTGTCAACCTTGATGTTGTAGCGGGCGTCCTCCTGCCACGGGTAGAAGTTCGGCCCCTGACCCGGCACCGAACCTGGCGCAAAGTTCGCGATCATCGTCACCATGTCGGGCTTGTCCGGGCTGACGAAGGCATAGACGTCGGTGTTGTCGACGAGCGGGTCCTGCAGGATCAGTGGTGCCTCCCGGTGGGAGGACGCCTGGCTGACGGTCACGGCTGACAGGGCCGCTCCCGAGCTCACTGCCAGCGCGGTTCCGCCGACGACGAGTACCTTTCCTGCCCTTTTCGTCCTGCTGCGTGGATCGTGGGTTCTCACGTTCTCCCTCTCTTGTGCTGACGGCCCCGCGTCGCACTATACGACCCGGTTGCAGGCCCCTGCTCCGCGAGCAACCCCAGGGTCGGGGCAGCTTCGTCGAAGCAGCGGCTACCTCCAATGTATTCCTGAAACCTCATATCTGTAAACCGTTTGGGCCGCTCTGCCCGGATGGCTCCTACCACGCCTCGGCGGTTCTGTGTGCTGAATCGAGAGAACGCGTGCTGCCAATGAGGCGTAACTGCTCTGCTACGGGTATCAAGGAATGAGCCAGGGATACTGCGAAATTGCAGGATAATCCAGCAGGTGCTATGCCAGCCCTGGGTCGGCGACCAGTGCCCCGGCGTCCGCGAGCATGCGCCCGAAGAGGTCAGGATGGCTCACGCGGTAGTAGGTGCGACGGCTGGCACGTCGCCGGCTGACCAGCCCGGCCTCGGCCAGGTTGGCGAGCTGCTTGGAGACCGCACCCTGACTGAGGCCGGTGTGCTGGGTGCACTGTGACACACAGCGCTCCTTGTCGAGCACGAACCGCAGCAGGGCGAGCCTAGTGGGGTCACCGACGGCGGCGAAGACCTTCACCAGATGGTCTGCGTCCACGCGGCTCCGTCCACACTGCTCGTGTTCTAGAGCTCTCAGAGATACCTGCAGCGGTCGGTGGCTGGCAACTCCAGCCGCACATCCCCCCTGATTGGCGGTAACCCGCCAGGACCCGGTCAGACGGGAGAGGGGCCAGGTCCGGTCGCAGTGGTCACAGGTGATTCAGCTCGGCAAGCCACTGAAGGGCCAACCGGTACCCGGCCACGCCCAAGCCTGCGATGACGCCGGTCGCCACCGGCGTCACGTAGGAGTGCTGCCGGAAGGGTTCCCTCGCGTGGATATTGCTGATGTGGACCTCGATCAGGGGCGCCGTGAGCATCGAGCAGGCATCGCGTACGGCCACCGACGTGTGCGTCCAGCCACCGGGGTTGAGCACCACGGCGCAGCCTCGGTCGGCCGCCTCGTGCAGCCAGCCGAGCAGCTCGTGCTCGGCGTCGGTCTGCCGCACCTCGACCTCCAACCCCAGTGACGAGCCCGCCGACCTGCAGCTCTCGACGAGCTCGTCGTGGGTGGTGCTGCCGTACGTCTGCGGCTCTCGCCGGCCCAGCCGTCGGAGGTTGGGACCGTTCAGCACCAGTACGCGGGTCATGCACCGATCATGACGCAGCCGACGGCCAGCGGCGCACGGGACATGTTGCGGGCGGCAAGGCCGAAGCCTTCGGGGTCTGTCAGACACCGAGGTCTTCGCCCATCGGCCTGTGCTGGTGGCGCTGGTGTCCCCGTGGTTCGTGCTGCCCCTGGCGATCAGGCACAGCGGCAATCCCGAGGCCGATTACGTTTGCCCCATGGATGTCCACGAGATCGGCCACCCTCCCGCCAGCGACCCCGTGATGAGCGCGGTAGAGAAGCGGGTGCTGTGGCTGGCCAGCGCGATCGTCGACCACGCCAACCGGGTGCGGCCCAACGCCTCGGGCGTCAAGGTTGGCGGGCACCAGGCCTCCAGCGCCTCGATGGTCACCCTCATCACCGCGCTGTGGTTCGGCCGTCTCGGACCGCAGGACCGGGTCTCGGTCAAGCCGCACGCCTCGCCGGTCCTGCACGCGGTCAACTACTTGATCGGCGAGCTCGCGCAGGACAAGCTCCCCACGCTGCGCGCGCTCGGCGGGCTGCAGTCCTATCCGAGCCGCACCAAGGACCCAGACCCGGTGGACTACTCCACCGGGTCGGTGGGTCTGGGCGCGACCGCCCCGATCTGGGGGGCGTTGGCTCGCCGGTACGTGGACCAGCACTTCGGCGGGGCGGGCACGGGACGCCAGTACTCGCTGCTGGGTGACGCCGAGCTGGACGAGGGCGCGTGCTGGGAGGCGATCGTCGACCCCGGTGTCGCCGAGCTGGGCGAGGTGGTGTGGATCGTGGACTTGAACCGGCAGTCGCTGGACAGGGTCGTGCCCGCGATCGCGACGCCGCGCCTGCAGGGGATGTTCGCCGCCGCCGGGTGGCAGGTGATCACCCTCAAGTACGGCTCGTTGCTCTCCGAGCTGTTCCAGCGTCCCGGCGGGCAGGCGCTGCGGGCCAGGATCGACTCGATGGTCAATGCGGAGTACCAGCGGCTGCTGCGCTGCGACGCCGACGAGCTGCGTTCCCGATTACCGGGAGGCCCCGGCGGCGACGAGATAGCTTCCCTGCTAGAGGATCTGGACGACGAGACCCTGCTGTCGGCGATCCGCAACCTCGGCGGTCACGACCTGGGCGGCGTGCTGGCCGCACTGGACGCCATCGACGACACGCGTCCGACCGTCATCTTCGCCTACACGGTGAAGGGGCACGGACTGGCCACCGAAGGCCATCCGCAGAACCACTCCTCGCTGCTCACGCAGGAGCAGATGCGTGCGTTGGCGCTTGACTGCGGCACAGACCTGGACGACCCGTGGGCCACGTTCGCCGACGGCTCGCCCGAGGCCGACCTGTGCGCGCAGGTCGCGGCCCGGCTGAGGCGTCCTGCTGTCCCGCCGCTGCCGGAGGTCTCGCTGCCCTCCGACATGGGGCGGACCCCCTCGGGCCGGGCGACCACCCAGGCGGCGCTGGGGCGTGCCTTGCTGGACGTCTCACGAGCCGCGCCGCAGGCCAGCGCCAGGATCGTCACGGTCAGCCCGGACGTGAGCTCGTCGACGAACCTGGGCGGGTGGGTGAACAAGGTCGGGGTGTGGGCGCCCACCGAGCGGCAGGACTGGTTCGCCGACGACGCAGAGACGATCCTGCACTGGCGTGAGCAGCCGACGGGCCAGCACCTCGAGCTGGGCATCGCCGAAGTGAACCTGGTCAGCCTGCTCGGTGAGCTCGGCGCGACCTGGAGCCGGTGGGGACAGCCGCTGCTGCCCATCGGCGTGGTCTACGACCCGTTCGTCGGGCGGGCCCTGGAGCCGTGGTCGTTCGGGATGTACGCCGGTGGGCAGTCGATCCTGGTGGGCACGCCGGCCGGGGTGACGCTCGCGCCCGAAGGTGGTGCGCACCAGTCGGTCACGACACCCTCGATCGGGCTGGAGCAGCCCGGGTGCACCAGCTACGAGCCCGCCTTCGCGCTCGAGGTCGAGTGGTGCCTGCTCGACGCCATAGCGCACCTCGGCCGCCCCGACGGGCACTCCACGTACCTGCGGCTCTCGACCCGGCCGGTGGACCAGACGCTCGCGGCGGTGCCCACCGATCCCGCCGCCCGCGAGCGACGGCGTAGGCAGGTGCTGGCGGGCGGCTACGTACTGCGCCGGGCACCTGCCGAGGCCCCGGCGCACGTCACCCTGGTGACGATGGGGCCGTTGGTCACCGAGACCCTCGACGCCGCCGAGCGGCTGGACGAGCTGGGGGTCGGTGCTGAGGTCGTGGTGGTGACCAGCCCGGACCAGCTGTTCCGCGCGGTGCAGTCCCGGCGGGGACGCGACGAGGCAGCGACCGCGGTGCTGGACCAGGTGCTGCCGGCGGAGCGCGCCTACCCGATGCTCACCGTGCTGGACGGGCACCCGCACGCGCTGGCCTTCCTGGCGACCGTGCGGAGCGTGCCGGCGACCCATCTCGGCGTGACCGCGTTCGGGCAGTCCGGCGGCCTGGAGGAGGTCTACAGCCTGCACGGGCTGGATGTGGACACCATGGTGGGGGCCGCGCTCGACCTGGTGGGATCTACTGGACGAACAGCTCGAACGTGACGGACGGCAGGTGGCCGAAGCGCGGGTTCGCGGCGGTGGCCCAGCCGATCTGCTGGCGAGCCTGGGCCTCGACGGGGGAGTCGTCCAGTGCGGCCAGGTACAGGCGGTGCGCGCTCAGTGCGGCCACCGCCGTCTCGATGTGCGCGCTGACGTCGACGGCATGGGTCGGCTGCGGCGAGGACGCCACCGCGACCCAGCGCACGCCCGACCACGGCTGGTGGCCCTGCGTCGTCAGCTCGGGGAAGATCCACTCGTTGGCCGCGTCCGCCACGGCGTCGAGGACGCTGCAGCCCAGGGCGCGGTGGTCGGCGCTGTTCCACCGTCCGGGCGCCCAGGTCTCGCGGTGGTTGAGGGTGAGGACCAGCTCGGGCCGGTGCCTGCGCACGGCCCGGGCGATCTCGCGGCGCAGCCCTGGGCCCTGCACCAGGGTGCCGTCGGCGTGGTCGAGGAACTCGACCACCTCCACGCCGACGACGCGGGCCGAGGCCACCTGCTCTGCCTCTCGCGCCGGGCGGGAGTCGTCGGGGTGCAGGCCCGCTATCCCGGCCTCGCCCCTGGTGGCCAGGACGTAGCGGACGTCCTTGCCGGAGCTGGTCCAGCGCGCCACGGCGGCTGCCGCTCCGTACTCCGGGTCGTCAGGGTGGGCGACGACGACGAGGGCGCGCTCCCAGTCCTCGGGCAGGGCCTCCAGCGGGGGTTCAGGGCTGCTCATGCTGAGCCGAACCGCAACCAGAACCGGGGTGTTCCGGCCGGGGAGGTTGCGGGGAGGTAGCGATCTGGTGACAACAAGCGCGAGGCTCCCTCATGGCGGGCCGGCGCGAGCGCATAGTGGAAGGATCTCGTCCCGGCCCAGCCGGACCGGACGGCAGCAGGAGGTCACCATGGCCGAGCGTGTCGAGATCGCCCCGTTCAGCAAGGGCGGGGTCCCCCTCGGGGGGTTCATCGTGTCCGGCCGCTGGCCGGACACCACGCACGAGTGGGCGCAGCTGCTGGCCCTGGCCGTCCGCCTCGCCGCCGTACCCGGCCTGATCGGCCACACGTCGGTGTTCCGCACCACCGAGGACCGTCCGGATTCCAGCGGATCGATCCCGGACGCAGTGGGGCTGGTGCTGCTCGAGGGCCCGGTGCTCGGGCGGGGAGCGCCCGCGCCCGGTGCGCTCGCGCGACCGATGCCGTCTGCGGTCCTGCTGCTGCACCCCCCGGCCGAGTCCATCCCCTCCACGCCTGAGGCGGTCAACGCGGCCTCGGGATGTGTGCTGCTGCCCGGACTGCCGCACCTGGGGCTGGAGCACCGCGCAGCCTGGGTGGAGGCCGAGGCTGACGGGACCGTCACCCGGCTGTTGAGCAGGGTCGGCGTCGACCCCCTCCACGATCCTGACACCGCGGTGCTGGCCATGCTGCTGGTGGCGTAGCCGGATCAGCGCGCCGGTACTCGGGCTGGATACCGTGGAGCCATGACCCGGCCGCGCACGCCCTTCGACCCGACGGACCCTCTCGACCTCGACAGCCTCCTCAGCGACGACGAGCGTGCCGTGCGCGACAGCGTCCGGACCTTCTGCGAGCGGCGGATCATCCCCGACGTCGGTCGGTGGTTCGAGGACGGAGCCGTGCCCGAGATCCGTTCGCTCATCCAGGAGTTCGGCCGGCTCGGCCTGCTGGGCATGCACCTGCAGGGTTACGGCTGCGCCGGGATGAGCGCCGTCGACTACGGGTTGGCGTGCACCGAGGTGGAGGCCGCCGACTCGGGGATCCGCTCCATGGTCTCCGTCCAGGGCTCGCTGGCCATGTTCCCCATCTACGCCTACGGCAGCGAGGACCAACGCCAGCAGTGGCTGCCCGGCATGGCTGCCGGCGACCTCGTGGGCTGCTTCGGGCTGACCGAGCCGGACGCCGGGTCCGACCCCGCCAGCATGCGGACCAAGGCGCGGCAGGACCCTTCCGGCGACTGGGTGCTGGACGGCCGGAAGATGTGGATCACCAACGGCTCCATCGCGGACGTGGCCATCGTGTGGGCCCAGACCGACTCCGGCATCAGGGGTTTCGTCGTCCCCACCGGGACGCGGGGGTTCTCCGCCCCGGAGATCAAGCACAAGATGTCGATGCGTGCCTCGGTCACCAGCGAGCTCGTCCTGGACGGGGTGCGGCTGCCGCATGACGCGATCCTGCCCGGGGTGCATGGCCTGAAGGGGCCGTTGGGCTGCCTGACCGAGGCGCGGTTCGGCATCATCTGGGGGTGCATGGGCGCGGCACGCTCGGCGTTCGAGGCGGCGCGCCGCTACTCGGTCGAGCGCGAACAGTTCGGCAGGCCGCTGGCCGGCTTCCAGCTCACCCAGGCCAAGCTCGCGGACATGTCCCTGGAGCTCGCCAAGGGGCAGCTGCTCGCGCTGCACCTGGGCCGGCTCAAGGACGCCGGACAGCTGCGGCCCGAGCAGGTCTCGTACGGCAAACTCAACAACGTGCGCGAGGCGTTGGAGATCTGCCGGACCGCCCGTACCATCCTCGGGGCCAACGGCATCTCGTTGGAGTACCCGGTGATCCGGCACATGAACAACCTCGAGTCGGTGCTGACCTACGAGGGCACCGCGGAGATGCACACGCTCGTGCTCGGTCAGGCCCTCACCGGTGTGGCGGCCTTCCGCTGAGTTGAGCTGAGCCCAGCAGCCGGGGGCTACGGGGGGAAGTCACCGGCGTCGGCGCGCAGTGCCCGCAACAGGTCGTACAGGGCCCGGGCCCGGGCGGGTTCCAGGTCGTCGAGCAGGAACCCCGCCTCCTGCAGCGCCGCCGTCGCGCCCTGCACGACGGTGCGACCCCGATCGGTGAGCTCGGCCAGCGTCCGGCGCCGGTCCACCTCGTCGGGGACCCGGCGGACCAGGCCACCTGACTCCAGCCGGTCGATGGCGTTGGTGACCGACGTCGGGTGCACCATCAGCCGCTGCCCGATCTTGGACAGCGGCAGCGAGCCGGACCGGCTGAAGGTCAGCAGCACCAGCACCTCGTAGCGGGCGAAGGTGACGCCGAACGGCTTGAGCAGCGCGTCGATCCGGGCCAGCAGCAACTGCTGCACCCGCATGACCGAGGTGACGACCATCATGTTCGTCGGGTCGCCGAAGTGCTCGGTCCACAGCTCCGCGGCACGCTCGATCGGGTCGAACGGCAGCCTCCCGGGGAGGGGCTCCGGCGACCTGGGCATGGCGCGGAGGCTAGCAGCGGCGGCTACCTTCGGCGCATGAAGAGGGTCAGCAGCCGAGAGGTCTTCCGCAGTCCGTGGATGAGCGTCCGCGACGACGAGATCATCCTTCCCGATGGCTCACCGGGCCGGTACGGCGTCGTGGACAAGCCGGACTTCGCGCTGGTGATCCCCTTCGACGGTAACGGCTGCTGGCTGGTGGAGCAGTACCGCTACCCCGTCCAGCGCCGGTGCTGGGAGTTCCCGCAGGGCTCGTGGGGCGCTGGTGCGAGCGGCTCGCCGTCGGCGCTGGCGGCCGCCGAGCTGCGCGAGGAGACCGGGATGACCGCCGATGACGTGCGTCATCTCGGCCACCTCTTCGGCGCCTACGGCTTCAGTAGCCAGGGTTTCGACGTCTACCTGGCCACGGGCCTGCATGCCGGACCGCCTCAGCGGGAGACCACCGAGCAGGACATGCAGCACCGCTGGGTGGAAGAGGGCGAGCTGGTGGAGATGATCCAGGACGGCCGCGTCGTGGACGCGGCCACGGTGGCGGCGTACGGGCTGTTGCTGCTCGCACGCGCTGCCTAGGCCACGGTCGAAGGCTGCAGGTTCTTTGCCCTGGGGAGGGCAAAGACGCTGCACCCTTCGGCCCGGCGCCCCCACTGGGTCTGTCCCGTCGACTCGGGGGCCGATCGTGATGTACTAGGAAGTCCTAGCATTACCTGCCACCTCCAGGGAGAACCCCGTGGCCGACAAGCCGAGCCTGCACGTGCCGACCCACCCCGTCCGGTTCGTCACAGCTGCAGCCCTCTTCGACGGGCACGACGCCTCGATCAACATCATGCGGCGCATCCTGCAGAGCCAGGGCGCAGAGGTGGTGCACCTCGGGCACAACCGCAGTGTCGACGAGGTGGTCGACGCCGCGCTCAGCGAGGACGTGCAGGGCATCGCCATATCCTCCTACCAAGGTGGGCACGTCGAGTACTTCGAGTACCTCGTCGACCTGCTGGCCGAGCGTGGAGCGCCGCACGTCAAGGTCTTCGGCGGCGGCGGTGGCGTCATCGTGCCCCAGGAGATCACCCGGCTGCGCGAGCACGGGGTCCGCATCTTCTCCCCGGAGGACGGTCAGCGGCTCGGCCTCGCGGCGATGGTCAACACCATGGTCGCCGAGTGCGACACCGACCTGGCCGACACCCCGCCCGCCTCGTGGGAGGGCCTGTCGACCGGTGACCGCCTGACCTTGGCGCGTGCACTGACCCTGGCCGAGGCCGGACGGCTGCCTGCCCAGGCCCGCGCCGCGATCGAGCAGGCGCCCGGTGCGCGGCAGGTGCCGGTCCTGGGCATCACCGGCACCGGTGGCTCGGGCAAGTCCTCGCTGACCGACGAGCTGCTGCGGCGCTTCCGCCTGGACCAGTCGGGCAAGGTCCGCATCGCCGTGCTGGCGGTGGACCCCACCCGGCGTCGCGGCGGCGGTGCCCTGCTGGGCGACCGCATCAGGATGAACGCGATCACCGGCGAGGGCGCGGCCTCGGTGTTCTTCCGCTCGATGGCCACCCGCGGCGCCGTGGGCGGGCTGCCGGAGCACTTGGCCGACGTGATCGCCGTCCTCAAGGCGTCCGGCGTCGACCTGGTGGTCGTGGAGACCCCGGGGATCGGCCAGGGCGACGCGGCCATCGTCCCCTTCTGCGACACCTCGCTGTACGTGATGACGCCCGAGTACGGGGCATCCTCCCAGCTCGAGAAGATCGACATGCTCGACTTCGCGGACGCGGTGGCGATCAACAAGTTCGAGCGCCGCGGTGCGCAGGATGCCCGCCGCGACGTGGCGCGCCAGATGGTGCGCAACCGGGACGCGTTCGGCAGCAGCCCGGACGACATGCCGGTGTTCGGCACCTCGGCGGCCACCTTCAACGACGACGGCGTCACCGCGCTGTACCAGTTCCTGAGGGACGCGCTGGCCGGCCAGGGCCTGACGTGCGGGGAGGGTGCGCTGGCCCCTGCGACAGGAAAGGTGAGCACCAGCACGCACGCCACCATCCCACCGGCGCAGGTGAGGTACCTGTCGGACATCAGCGAGGCGGTGCGGAGCTACCACCGGCGCACCGTGACGCAGGTGGAGGCGGTACGGCGTGCCGCCCAGCTGCGAGCAGCCGCGACGGCCCTGGACGAGGCCGGGGCAGACCGGGGCGGCCTGGACGAGGTCCTTGCCGGTGCCGAGACCAGCATCGACCCCCAGGCCGCCGCCCTACTGGCGTCGTGGCCCGCGACGGTGCGTGACTACAGCGGGGACGAGCTGGTCGTCAGCGTCCGCGACCGTGAGATCCATACCGCCCTGCGCCGTCTCACCCTCTCGGGCAGCTCGGTGCCGCGGGTCGCACTGCCTCGCCACGGTGATGCCGGCGAGCTGCTGCGCTTCCTGCGTGCGGAGAACCTGCCGGGCGCCTTCCCTTACACCGCAGGCGTCTTCGCGTTCAAGCGCGAGGGTGAGGACCCCGCACGGATGTTCGCGGGGGAGGGCGACGCCTTCCGCACCAACAGGCGGTTCCAGAACCTGTCCCGCGACACGGAGGCCACCAGGCTCTCCACGGCCTTTGACTCGGTGACGCTGTACGGGTTCGACCCAGGAACGCGTCCCGACATCTACGGCAAGGTGGGAACCTCCGGGGTGTCCATCGCCACGCTGGACGACATGAAGGTCCTCTACGGCGGTTTCGACCTGACCTCGCCCACCACCTCGGTGTCGATGACGATCAACGGACCGGCTCCCACGATCCTCGCCTTCTTCCTCAACGCCGCGATCGACGCCGAGCTGGCGAAGTTCGTCGACCAGCAGGGGCGCGAGCCCTCCCAGGAAGAGGCCGCGCACGTGCGCGCGCGAACGTTGGCGACAGTGCGGGGCACGGTGCAGGCCGACATCCTCAAGGAGGACCAGGGCCAGAACACCTGCATCTTCTCGACCGAGTTCAGCCTGCGGATGATGGCCGACATCCAGGAGTGGTTCATCGCGAACCAGGTGCGGAACTTCTACTCGGTCTCCATCTCCGGTTACCACATCGCCGAGGCCGGGGCGAACCCCATCAGCCAGCTCGCGTTCACGCTGGCGAACGGCTTCACGTACGTGGAGTCCTACCTGGCCCGTGGCATGGCGATCGACGACTTCGCGCCCAACCTGTCGTTCTTCTTCAGCAACGGCATGGACGCCGAGTACACCGTGATCGGCCGGGTAGCACGGCGGATCTGGGCCATCGCCATGAAGGAGCGCTACGGCGCCAACGACCGCTCGCAGAAGCTGAAGTACCACGTCCAGACCTCCGGTCGCTCGCTGCACGCCCAGGAGATGGACTTCAACGACATCCGGACCACGCTGCAGGCGCTGTGCGCGATCTACGACAACGCCAACAGCCTGCACACCAACGCCTACGACGAGGCGGTCACCACCCCCACCGACTCCTCGGTGCGCAGGGCTCTGGCCATCCAGATGGTGATCAACCGTGAGTGGGGGCTCGGCATGAACGAGAACCCTCTGCAGGGCTCGTACGTGGTGGACGAGCTGACGGACCTGGTCGAGGAGGCGGTGCTGACCGAGTTCGACCGCATCACCGAGCGCGGCGGGGTGCTGGGGGCGATGGAGACCGGGTACCAGCGCGGTCGGATCCAGGACGAGTCGATGCTCTACGAGCAGCGCAAGCACGACGGGTCACTGCCCATCGTCGGGGTCAACACCTTCCTCAACCCGCACCCGGACGAGTTCCCGCGCGAGATCGAGCTGGCCCGCGGCACCGAGGCCGAGAAGCAGTCCCAGCTGGAACGGCTGGCCGACTTCACCTCTCGCCACCACGACCAGGCGGAGGGGGCACTGCAGCGGCTGCGTGCGGCGGCGACCGGGGACGGCAACGTCTTCGAGGTGCTCATGGACGCAGCCAGGTTCTGCTCGCTTGGACAGATCACCGAGGCGTTCTTCGAGGTGGGCGGACAGTACCGGCGCTCGGTCTGATCTCGCTCTGCAGGCACAACGTCGACCCATGCCGCGTTCGTCCAGATCTGGACCGGCTCCAGGTGACGGTGTCCCCGCCTGGCACCGACGACATCGTGCGGCTCGAGCCGCGACGTGGACGCCGGCCGAATCAGACGGCCGCCACGCCGATCAGGCCGTTGCGCGTCACCAGGCCCGCGAGCTCCCGCTCGGACAGACCGTCGGTGCCCACCGGCCGCCGCGGCAGCACCATGTGCCGCGACTCCGCGCTCGCGTCCCAGACCGTGATCTCGACGTTTGACGGTACGTCGTAGCCGAACTCGTGCAGGACGCCCCGTGGGTCGCGCACCACCTGGGACCGGTAGCCCTCGCTCTTGTACCAGCTCGGCGACGGGCCGAGTAGCGCGATCGGGTAGCACGAGCACAGCGTGCAGACGATGACGTTGTGCGCCGACGCGGTGTTCGCGATCACCTTCAGCCGCTGTTCCTGCAGACCACCGCCCATGGACAGATCGACCTCGTGCAGGGCGGCGTTGGCGTCGTCCAGCAGCCGCTGCCGGAAGCCCTCGTCAACCCACGCCCGGGCCACGACGCGGGCACCGCTGGCGGGTGAGCCCTTCGCGAGGAAGGCCGTCAGCGCCCGGTCCAGCTCAGCCGGGTCGACCAGCCCGCGTTGCTCGAGCAGTGCCTCGACGTGCCGGACCTTCGCCGCCAGCGTGGTGGACGCCCCGGCGTGGTCACCGCTCATCGCTCCTCCTGCAGGTAGCTCTCGAACAGCGCCAGCATCACGCTGTGGTCGCCCTCGCCGAACAGCTCGCGTGCATCGAACCGGACGGTGTAGACGGTCTGCGTCTGCGCCGGCAGGCCTCGCGCGCGGTCGTCGGCGAGCGGGCTGGACCCCTCGGGCTCGAGCACGGTCCCGACCGCGCCTCGGGCGTAGCGCGGCAGCCGGGTGTGGTGCGGCGGGTCGCTGCGCCGGGTCCGGACGCGGGTGCCGGGGGGGAAGCGGTCAGCCACCGTGCACCTCGTCGTGCGACAGCACGCCCTTCTGCACGCACAGCGTCGTGACGGCGTGGAACCACTTCTCGTAATAGCTCGATGCGAGGTACTCCGCTGGCGGCATCCGCTCGATCGCGTCGCGGAACTCGTCCAGGTTGTAGACACCGGCGCCGAGGAGCGCGCGGTTCATCGCGAAGACGTGCGCCTCCCAGTCGGCGTGGAAAGCCGGCTCGTCGAGCTCGGGCTGCGGTAGGTCAAAGCCCTCGACCCCACCGACGTCGTTGATGCGCGCCACGGTGCCACCCTGACACACCGACCGGTCGCGCCGTCGAGGTGGGCCGACGGCGGGCTGGATCTCCGACGACACACCGACGGGCGGACGCACCCAGGACGCCAGAGGAAACTGGCCGATCCCTCAGCGGGACGTCGGTGCACGTGTACGGTCATCATGTGATGCACTCGGACGTGCCTGGACGCTGACATGAGAACCACCCTCACCATGGATGACGATCTTGTCCTGGAAGCGCAGCGCCTGACGGGGACCAACGAGAAGAGCGCGCTGGTTCGCCAGGCCCTGCGAGCTCTGATCGAGCGTGAGAGTGCCCGTCGCCTGGCGCAGCTGGGAGGGAGTGAGCGCGGCGTCGAGGTGGTCCCGCGGCGGCAGACGACGCCTGCGTGATCCTCGTCGACACATCGGTCTGGATCGACCACCTGCGCACCGGCGACCCCGAGCTCGTCGCACTACTCCAGGCCGGCCACGTGCTCGCCCATCCCTGGGTGACCGGTGAACTCGCGCTGAGCAACCTTGTACGTC
>JAABUN010000553.1_pt1 | contig 95756 bp, 87 predicted proteins | sample 5559311 | NCBI WGS metagenome assembly JAABUN01 (sample SAMN10711877, study PRJNA513370) | rock metagenome | isolation source: Antarctica rocks | place: Antarctica: Victoria Land, Siegfried Peak sud | reverse complement strand
GCGACTCCTGACGGCGAACCCGGATGTTTCAACATCAGCCAGTTTCGCTGCTCGGGTGGTGGTCATGCTGTCTCGCTCCTCGTGTCCGGCCACAAACTGTCGGGGAGAGAACCCCCCGGCCCCCTCCCCATCTCGCTGGCGTGCTTCGCACTGGCGGATGGAGAGGGGGAGCACCACGGTGTTGATGGAGTGAAGCGCTTTGGCGTAAACCGTGAAGCCCCTCTCCATCCGCAGATGGGGAGGGGTTGGGGTGGGGTCACGCCCTACGCGAACACCGCCGCCTTGTCCCGGTTCTTGAGCTGGAACTTCGGCGACTGGCCCAGGAACGTGGCCGGGTTCTCGTGGACGATCGTGTTGATCGTCGCGTCATCGTGGCCCCGGCGGCGCATCTCGAAGATGAACTGCGGGATCGCGCGGGGCTCGGACGCGCCCCAGTCGCGGGCCGAGGCGACGCACATCCGCTCGGTGCCGTAGCGCTCGAACAGGTCGATGGCCCGGCCCGGTGAGACCTTGGTCACCGGGTAGAGCGTCGCGCCCGTCCAGAAGCCAGCTTCGAGGATCATCGGGATCGTGTGCTCCTCGGCGTGGTCGATCATGACCCGGCTCGGGTCGATCCGGCTGTCGGCCACCAGCGTCTCGACGATGACCTTGGTGCCCTTGTACTTGTCCTCGAGGTGCGGGGTGTGGATGTGAATGAGCTGGTTGTGCTCGACGGCCAGGTCGAAGTGCATCTTGAAGCTCTCGAGCTCGTTGCGCGTTACCCGGTTGAGACCGATCTCGCCGATGCCGAGGACGGTCGGGCGATCGAGGAACTCGGGGATGATCTTCAGCACTTGCCGTGTCAGCTCCAGGTCCTCGCCCTCCTTGGGGTTGAGGCAGAGCCAGGTGTAGTGCTGAATTCCGTACTCGGCGGCCCGGGCCGGCTCGAAGGTCGTCAGGTGGTTGAAGTAGTCGGCGAAGACGTCGGCCGAGCGGCGGTCGTAGCCGGCCCAGAAGGCGGGCTCGGACAGGGCCACGCAACCGGTCAGGGCCATGTTGTAGTAGTCGTCGGTCGTCCGCGAGACCATGTGGGCGTGGAGATCGATGTAATCCATGACCATTACTGTTCCTCCGATCCGCGGATCGACGCTCCGTAGGCCGCCTTGCGGTCCAGCGTGTCGAGCAGCGTCGTGTCCCGGTCGCTCAGCAGCATCTGAATGCGCTCGACCCGCTCGCCGTTATCGCTCGTTAGCTCGTGCAGGGCCCGCTTCAGCGCGATCAGCCGGAAGTCGTCCTCGCCGTTCTTGTCGACGGAACGATCCAGCCGGTCCAGGAACGCCGCGACGTTCAGGATCTGGGCCCGGTGTTCCATGAAGTACTGGTCAATCAGTTGCTGTTGCGAGAGCAGGCACGCGCCCGTTCCCAGCGTGGTGATGGTCATGCTGTCCCTCCATGGGAATCGCCGCGGACTCTGTCCTGAGCACCGCGATACTCTCGATCATGGTCGCATGGTCGATCTCGTTGACTTCGAACCCCTGCCCGACGCCGTGCAACAGCATGATCGTGAGCTGCCCACCGAGGTGCTCCCGGAACTCGTTCAGCCCACGCAGAACGTTGCGCGGGTGATTGGGCTCCCCAATATGCTCGCTCAGCTCTGGCGCGTACGTCGGCAGCCCAAGCGCCCGGAACAGCCCGACGATCCGGTCCCGGACCTCGGTGGAGATCAGGCCGCGGCGCTGGGCATACGTAACATCGAGGCAGATCCCGATCGCGACGGCCTCGCCGTGGCGCCAGCGATAGTCGCTGAGCTGCTCGAGCTTGTGGGCCGACCAGTGGCCGAAGTCCAGCGGGCGGGACGAGCCAAACTCGAACGGGTCGCCGCTGGTCGCAATGTGGTTGAGGTGGAGCTCGGCGCAGCGGTAGATGAGCCAGCGCATCGCCTCCTCGTTGCGGGCGACCAGGGCGGCAGCGTGATCCTCGATGAAGTCGAAGAAGACCGGGTCCCTGAGCAGCGCGACCTTGATCGCCTCGCTGATTCCGCCCAGCCACTCCCGCTGCGGCAGTCCGGGCAGAAACGCGAAGTCGTCGATCACGGCAAACGGCGGCGCGAACGTCCCGAGGAAGTTCTTCTTGCCGAACTTGTTGACGCTGTTCTTGACGCCGACACCGGAATCGTTCTGCGACAGGACCGTCGTCGGAATCCGGATCAGGCGAACCCCGCGATGGGCCGTCCCGGCGGCGAACCCGGCCATGTCCAGCACCGCGCCCCCGCCGACGACGATGACGAAGTTGTGGCGGTCGATGCCACCGTCGTTGATGGCCCGCTGGATGGTGTCGACCGTGGTGTGGTCGTTCTTGACCCCTTCGCCACCGGCTACGATCAGTGGTGGTCGGACCAGAAGCAGGATGTCGGCGTGCTGCTCGCAGTACGCGACGACATCCCTGACCAGGGTCGGAAACGCGTCGTGGATGCCCTGGTCAACGATGACCAGTACTCGGGATGCCGAGCCAGTATCGCTTCGACCGCAGAGGTCAGCCAGCGTCGGGTTGTCGGCGGCGAAGACATCAGTCGTGAAGATGACCGGATACTGATACCTGACGTCGACCGACTGAGCTATGGGCGCCAGTGCCTGCTGTTCCATGCTTCCTGTCCACCGGGTTCCGAATCGACCCTGACAATCCATAGATCGGATGGTCTGATCGTCTCCCGGTATCTTAAGCGCAAGTGAGAGGAATTGACAGTAAGCGGCGTACCTTAACCGAGAGACATCGCTTCAAACCGATCCATTCCACAATAGGAACCGCCTGGAGAGGCAAAATACAACCTGAACGTACGGAAATCCAAAATGTTTTACATGTTCAACCGGAATGACTCGCAGCTCAGGTCAGGCCACCAACGGTTGCGTTCTCGACCTGCTGGATGGTGTGGTCAATCGGGCCGAGGAAGTAGCGGAGCTCGTCCGATCCCCAGGACATGATGAGGTGGACTGGCATCAGGCGGTCGATCAACCCATTCCGGTCCTGGTAGCTGACATCGACCATGAAGACGCGGGAGTCGCCCTCTCCGAACCGAGCGTGGTCCAGCGGAAACTCGCAGCTCACTTCACTGCCTGGCTGAAGATCCCCCCGCGCCCGCGGGCGAACCGCCGCGCCGGTTGGGTAGGTCATCCCGACCTTGACATGACTGGCGGGCGCATCGCCGTCGTTGCGCAGCACCAGCGTCAGGGCCCCGGTGTCGTCGACGGTGCTCGTCACGACCCCAAGCCGGTCGCCGAGCAGCATCACGCGGGCGGCCCGAGGATGCGACCACAGATCGCTCTGGGTAGCGGTCTGCCGGCGGGACTCCTCGACGAATCGCTCCACGGTCACGATCGAGCGGTCTGACCGCCGAATGGCGACGACGCTGCCGACCAGCGCGATGACCGCGATGAGCATCGAGAAGGCGGCAATGACCGTACTGACCAGATCGGCGTCCATCTTCAGCTCTTCCATGCCCGCGAGGACCAGACGATGCACCTACTATGTTTGAGGTGACAGGTCCGTCGTGCCAATCGGATGAAACAGCAGACCCAAGGCGAGACCGACGGCGAGAGAGCGGGTCCGGAAACACCATTTCGCTCACGCTCGTCGACGATTGCGGGGCGAAACGGGGTATCGGCAGTATAGCCATTCGGTCCGCAATCCGCTCATTGCTGACGGTCAGACGATGTTCACTGAAGTTGCCTGGTGGCGAAGCATACCGCTTCCCCGGTCCGGGGGAACCTGCTCGCTCACCCGCTGAAGCGGCTTCGGCTCCGCGGGTGCCCGGAGCGGGGAGCAGCGCCGCCCATTGAGCAAGGCAATTCAGATGAAGGCCGCTGCAGCCGTCAGAGGCCCCACGGAGACCAACCCTCTTCGCGACATCCTCTCTGAGCCCGACCGCTTCGCTGCCGTTCATGGTCGGGCAAACGCCGTCAGGCGCCGCGCGTGGCCAACGCGTTCATTCGACGTGACCGACTGGGTAACGAACATCGCTATCGTCTTGTCGGGCGATGGCCACTGCGGCGGCCGGACGCACAAGCTTCACCCCTACGAGAACCCCGCCGCTTGAACGGCTTGCGCGTCGCTCGGGGAGGAGACGCTCCATAACCTACCTGCTGCGATCAACCGCACGTTGTCGGAGCGCTTTCGCCCTAGTCCCCGGCCGGTTGCGGCATCGAGACCCGCATAGCGATCCGGTCAGCCGGGCGGCGCGCTGGCCACGCACACCGGACGAGGTCGCACATCGTCACGAAGAACAGCCCCATCAGCCCGGCGTGGGTCAGCGTCGTCAGCAGCTGAACGTTGGTCACGACCACCATCGCACCGGCGACCGACTGGAGCAACACGACGACGCCGGCGATCCGGGCGATCCCGAACAGGTCCGGCCGGACGTGGCGGAGCTGATATGTCCACCACAGCAGCCCAAGGACGAGCAGCGTAATTACGACCGCGGACAGCCGGTGGCTGTAGTGGATCCCGGCTGGGCCGGAGACGGCGTGAAGGACCTGCCCCTCGCACGTCGGCCAGCCCAGGCAGGCGAGTTCACTACCGGTGTGGCGGACGTAGGCGCCGAGGTAGGCCGTCACGACCGAGAAGATCAGGGCGCCGCCCGCCAGCCAGCGCAGGCCCGCCGGCGCGATGTTGCGGGCCCGCATGGCCGCCAGCCGGAGGTGATCCTGTGTCCGATCGCGGTGCGACTCCGTCACGACCCGGGCAATCAGCGCCGCCGACGCGAGACAGATCAGCGAGATCCCGAAGTGGAGTGCCATCACCTCATCGGATTGCGGCCACTTCACGGCCGCCGCTCCCATCAGTGCCTGGATCACCAGGAAGGAGCTCATCGTCGGGACGAGCAAGCGGAAGATCGGGAAGGTCCGCCGGATCCGCCACGCACCGATCGCGGTCGCGGCGACCAGCCAGCCCTCGATGCCGGTCACGAGTCGGTGGCTGTACTCGACCACCGACTCAAAGGTGTCGGCTGGCAGGACGCTGCCATTGCAGAGCGGCCAGTGGTTGCCGCAGCCGTCGCCGGAGCCGGTCGCGGTGACGTTGGCGCCCATGATCAGCACGAGGAACATCCCGGCCGCCGTGATGATGGCGAGGCTGCGGACGTGCTGCTCCAGGAACCGCCCCAAGGCGGAGAATGGCCGTCTGATCGGGTGCCGGTTCGCCTGCTCGCCCATGCGTCCGCCTCTGGATGACTCGTCTGACTGACCGTGGTCCGCGCCCCGCAGATGACACGGGTACTTTGCCACGTTATGACGCCTGCGTCCGCCTTGCGAGAGACGGGATTGCGTCCCCGCGCACCATTCCGGACTCACCGCACGTCGGGCATGGTGGCTTCAGCGAGGAACAGACAGGAAGGTGATCCGATGGAGATCACCGAATACGCAAACGGCTGGGTCGGCTACACCCCGATGGGACCGACACTGCCGCGCGAGCTGCGCCCGAAGCCGATCGCTACGTACCAGGCGCTGCTGCCCGGTGACGGCGACTCCGCGATCACGTTCGCAGACGATGTCAGGCGAGCGGCCCTGGTTGCGGACCTGAATTGGCGTCCGGAGGCCATGCCCTTCACCTGGCCAGACCGCGAGGTGAACACCGACGCTGATCTCCGGACACTGACCCTGCTCAAGATCCTCGTGGTCGTCTCGTTCGGTGCCGGCTGGCGGTCCCTGAACCCGGCCGACATCCTGACGCAGGTCGCACTCGAGCGCCCCAATCTCGCTGCTCCGACGAAGCCATGGCTTTGGGGGACCGGCGACATCCTTCCGGGCGGCGACGGGAGTGTTAGCTTTGGCAATCTCGATGACGGCGACTCGCGTCCGCCCCCCGACATCATCGGCGGACGCGACGAACGCGTCATAGCGGCGCTGGCCCGCGCTGGCCTCATCCGCCTGATCCGGGCGGAGCCAGCGTCGTGGGACCCGTTCTCTAGATCGCCTCTGGGTTCCAACTCCATCGGTGGACCTACCGGAGAGGTTCACCTGATTCACCGAGCAATCCCGCTACTCGTGTCTTCAGCGCTGGCATCTTCGTCCAAACAGCATCCCAAACGATCTCGTCATCGACCGAGTCATACCCGTGAATCAGTCGATTGCGGAGACCGACAACTTGCCGCAACTCTGGAATCAGGTTTTCGAGTCTGTCGTCAAGCGTAGTAGCTCGGTTCAGGGCTTCACCAATGATCTCCAGTTGACGCTCGACTCCTGAGCGCGTCAGGAGCGATTCGGCGTACGCGTCGAAATCCATACCGCTGACAAACAGCTCAATGGCCTGGCATGCGGCCAGCACATTACGCAGCCGACGCGCTGTCTCCTCGGTCATAGATCGCCTTTCGGCTGGCCTCGACGCTCTGCCGGAACGACGGGTCCTGAATCGACCGCTCCGTCACCAGATCGATCGGTCGACCGAATAAGGTCTCCAACGCATCGGCCACCGCCAGATAGCGGTCGGAATAGCCGAGCGAGCGATCGGCGAAGTCAACGACGAAGTCGAGGTCACTGGACAACTCATCGAAGCGATCGGTCATTGCTGAGCCGAAGAGATCGAGACGCCGAATCCCGTAGCGCTCGCAGAGAGTGCGAACCTCCTCCAAATGGTCAACGATACATGACGGCATACCGTCACCTCCAGTGAGTGGGCAGCGAGCGTCGATCAGCGTCAAGTATACCGATCACGCTCCAAGGATGGACGATCACAGGTAGCGCATGAACGCCTCTGGGTCGCGAAGGAAATCGCGCATCAGGCGAACGTTCGGGACGTCATCGTAGCGGGTCGGGGTGATCGCGCCGTCATCTCTATGAAGGATCTTCGCGCCGGAGCAGGCCAGCAGGATCGGCGAGTGGATCGCTTCGGCTCGTGTCCGGTCCGCCGTATAGGTAACGGGGATTCGCATCTCCTCCCAGAGGTAGGGGAAATCACGTGTGTAGTTGAAGACCGGGTCCTGAAAGATGCTGTCGTTGCTAACCGTGACCAGTCGCCCGGTGTACTGGCGGCTCTGGACCCAGACGGCGGGATCGGCACCCTGGACGGCGGGCGGCTGTCCCATCTCCATGATCGTGGTCTGGATGAAGCCGAGCCGGACAACGTCCCCCCGGACGCCGCCCATCGTGATCCGGTCGCCGACCGTGAAGGTGTTCCCTCGCAGGATGACGAAATAGCCAGCCAGCGAGGTCACCACGCGCTGCATTGCGAAGGCCAGTCCGGCCGCGACCAGCCCGAGGGCCGTCGCCAACCGCGTCGGGTCGTCGAACCAGATCGAGAGCAGACCGAGCACAAGCAGCGTTCCGGTGATGAGATTCGCTGCCTGGCGCACTCAGAAGCTGGTGTGGCGGCTGGCCCGAGGTGCCAGGACCGAGCGCTGGACCCAGGCGATCAACCGACGGATCAGGGCCAGGATCACCACCAGCGCGACCGTGACAATGAGTTTCTGGCCGTTCTCGGCGTTGATGCCAACCAGGCGGATGTCGAAGAATTCCATGCGGCTCCTGATGCGGTGATGGGCAGTCGAAGGCCACCGGACTTACCCGGTCCTGGCCTCCCGGTTGGACGGCGAACCTGCTTACCGGCCGGATTCGACCCGCGCGACATCGGCCTGATCGTCAAGCGATCGCCGTGCCGCGGCGATGACCGATCGTCGCTGGGCATCGAGTGCCTCCCGTCGTTCGATCGGCACGATGGCCGCCATGCGGGCGAGCGTCCGGGTCAGATGCAAAGCGACCATGGGGTCTGAAGCCCCGAAGTGACGGATCTCGTTGAAGGCGGCAAAGACCAGCGTCTCCCATGGCAAGGGGAGCCGTCGGATCCTGCCACGCCCGTCCTTTCCTGTCCGAACCGGATCCGGATCTGGTCGCTTCGCGACGGAGAGCAGGATTTCCGCCAGGCGATCGACGCAGATCGTTGCGGTCGTGGGGTCATTGATCCCGGGGGACAGCGCCCTCAGCGCGATGTCCGCGAGCTGGCGAATGCCAAGTTCGAGATCTTCCCGAAGGGTTCGCTCGCTTCCGACGACGAATCCCTCATTGACCCGGTTGGCGAAGTCCGCTGACACCACATGGGCAGGCGATGCCGTTGCGATCACCGCACCCTCCATCACGAACTCACCGACGGACATGGTGAGTTCCAGCGTGACATCGTCCGGCGAGACGACCGCGAGCAGGTGCGGCTCGTTGATCGACTGGAGGAACCCCGACTTCTTCGCCCTGACGTCGAGTGAGCTGGCAGGGAGCCAGACGCTGTCACGGCGGTCGCTGTCGAATTCGTCGCTGGCTTCGTCCGTCGGGTACTGGGCATCGACGATGCGCAGGGTGTCCCGAGCCGCCCGGTCGATCACGACCGAAGCACGGATCGAATCCGCGGCGTGGCTGATGAAGTAGATCAGAAATCCGACGCTGATGGCGGTCATGATCAGGGCGACCGTGACCGACGCGGAGGGCACGAACGCTTCACCGCCGTCGTCGCGAGCCTCACGAACGGTCCGGAGAACCAGCAGGGAATACGTGAACGTGGCGATGAAGGCGCCAAGGACCAGTTGATTACCCCGGTCGCCCGTGAACGTCCGGAGCACGCGCGGGGTGAACTGGCTCGACGCGAGTTGCAAGGCGACGATCGTGATCGAGAAGACAAGACCCGTAATCGTGATCATGGTACCGGCGACGACCGACAGGACTTCCCGCGCACCAGATGCGCCAGCGCCGAAGAGCCAGTCAGACTCCGGTCGCCGTTGAGAAATCACCGATTGGTCGATCCGGACCATAACAATCGCGAGAATCGCAGCCCCGATCGTGAACAGGGTGGGAATGAACCAGAGTCGGTCCTGAAGGTCATACCATTGACCGCCAAACGTCGCGCGGAGTCTCATCATTGCCAGAGTCTAACCGGAAACCAGCCCCGATCAGTGATCGTACCCTTCGACGACAGCCCAAAATAAGGCGCAACAAGACAACGGGACCGCTACGGGACATGCCTCGTCAGTCGCTCGCCTTATACGCCATTTTCGTGGAAGGAGAACTCAGGCCGGACTCGATCTCGTGGATGGAGGCGCCTGAGCCGGCCAGCAGCATCGGGAAGTGAATCACAATGACGAACCGCCTGTCTCGGATGGGTGTTCCAGGAATGCTCAACGGATGCCCCGAATCAGGCTGAAGAATGCACCGCGGGTGACCAGGCGTGACGTTCGTTGCCCAGGCTTCGTCACGGGGCCGCTTGCTCGACCCAGGCTCTATCAGGGGGCGGTCCTGGTCTTCGCGGCTATCCCGCTCGGCCGCATCGACCCGGTCCGCGAGCACGTCGAGGAGGCCTGTACGTCAAGCGAAGGTGATCGAGCTGACCGCTCGCGGGAAGAATCCGCGCTGGGTCATGCGGTTCCATCTATCATCAACCGATTGGTCCGCCACCAGGTAGCCATGCAAGGAGGACCGGTGACCACGCCCGTCCCACGCCGTCTGACGAAGTCGCCCGACGGCGATCTCCTCAAGCCACATCGTGGCTTGCGAAGAACGTGATCGGCGCCCACGGGTCGCCACGCGCATCGCCCCGATCGACACTAGCCCAATCGGAAAGCCGCTCTCCCGATCGGGCGACGTGTCGGATCCGGCCTTGGCGAAACGGCGTCATGTCGCTGGCTCATCAGCGGAAATGACCTCTCGATCGGTTCGCGGCTCCGCCAGGCCAAGGCGTCGTACCAGCGGTCCAATCGTTATGCCCTGAGCGATCAGTGTAAACAGTACTGCCCCATAGGTCATCGCCAGAAGCTCGTCTCGTCTGGGGAAATCAGACGGCAAACTCAGGACGCCCGCTAATGCAACCGCCCCCCGGAGACCGCCCCAGAACAGGACGTGTCGCTCTGGCAACGAGACCGGGAAGCGCAACCAGCGCAGGGCAAATCCGCCACCATAGGCCACTACCGCACGCCCGACGAGCGCCGCGACAACGCCCCAGACGACAGCCGACGGCTGTTCACGAAGTCCGGCGACACTCACTTCGAGCCCGATGAGCAGGAACAGGCAGGCGTTGGCGACAAAGGCAAGAAAATCCCAAAGGTCCGCCAGCACATCGTGCGACCGCTCCGAGAATACCCATCCCCTGGATCGTCCAAGCCAGCCGAGAACCATTGCCGCCGCAATCGTCGCCAACACGCCGGACACCTCGAGACTGTCCGCAGCGAGGAATGCGCCGTACGCCACGCCAACAGAAACAGCCATCTCGGTGAGGTGCTGGTCAACGGTCGCGATGATGAAATGGGCGACCCAGCCGATGACGACCCCTATCACGATTCCGCCAACGACGGCCACTGCAAAATCCAGCACCGCCTCTGGTGCAGTGATGACCCCGGTTGCCGCGGTGGTAAGGGTCACGAGGAGCACAAGCGCGGTTCCATCGTTCAGGAGGCTTTCGCCTTCCACCAACACGCGCAGCCGCTCACTTACCCCGAGCGACTTGAAGGTCGCGAGGACCGAGACCGGATCAGTTGCCGATATCAGAGCGCCGAAGAGCAGGGCGAGCGTCCAGGGCATACCGAACCCCCAGTGGACGAGTGCGCCGCCGACCGCCGCCGCCAGAAGAACACCCGGCAGAGCAAACATCAGGACACCCGTCCGAACCGACCACAGGGTCGGCATGTCCATTTCGAATGCTGCCTGAAAGATCAGGGGCGGAAGAAAGACCAGCAGGATGACCTCGCTCGATGGCGTAACGTCCGGCAGAAGGTCCGCCGCGCCGAGAACCAGTCCAAGAACGAGGAGAACCAGGGTGTAGGACACGTGCACCAGCGCGGCAACGACCACGGCAGCGGACGCCACGAGCAGCAGCAAGATCAGCGTTGATACCTCGATCACTGTACCCACCCGTTTCGTACACGGTGATTCACGCGACGTGGACAACCACGTTGTCCTGGCTGTTCGCCCACTCGCCCATCGAACACAAATCGTCCTGACCAGAACCTGACCAGCCGGTGCAGATCCAGAGTCATCATGACGTCGATGGTCGGAGCCATCCTCGCAGTCCTCCAGCTGGGCAGATTCGACCTACCCGACGACCGGGCCAATCGCTGGCTGCTTCGTAGCCTCGACCGCACGTTCAACGCGGTCTCTTTTGGTAGCGCAACTGATTGGTCTTTCCGGCATTCCACATCGCCTCGTCCCTGATCACGACCGGGAACTGGCGCTCCAGTTGGCGAGACATGTCTTGCCTATCGAACTTTCCGAATACCTTACTATGCAATGGGATGAATCAGGCCGTCCTCGATCTGGAGAATCGTCTCATCCACCGTGGTATCAGCAACCGTGGGCCGTTGACGGTCACAGGTGGCGCAGGAACGCCCCCGGGTCGTTGATGAAGTCGCGCCTCAGCCGCACGTTGGGGACATCGTCGTAGCGGGTCCGGGTGATCGTGCTGTCCTCGATCAGGAGGATCGTGGCGCCGGGGCAGGCCAGCAGGATCGGCGAGTGGGTCGCAATGACGAACTGGCCGCCACGGGCGGCCGTGTCGCGGATCATCGCCAGCAGTGCCAGTTGCCGCTGCGGTGAGCGCGGCGACTCCGGCTCGTCCAGCAGGTGCAGCCCGCCGTCCCGGAGGCGGTGCTGGAACAGATCGAGGAACGATTCACCGGGCGACCGGGTATCGAAATCATCGCCCAGGTTGCGCTCCAGCGCAGCTCGCTCTCCCTTCGCCAGCTCGTAGATCCGCCGCCAGTCGCGCTGTCCGTCCGCTCTCGCTGCCTCAGCGATGTCATCGAGTTCGCCGAGCAGCTCGCCGGACTGCCGGGTCCAGGTGATGAAGTCCTCCGCCCGCATGAAGAAGCCGAGCCGCGTCTTGCGGGTCCACGTCACCGTCAGGCAGTCGGCGAGCCGCCGGGCCGGCGCCAGCGTCGGGTCCGTCGCAGCCGGCGCCCCGCCGATCGTGACCGAGCCGACGGACGCCGCGACCGGGGCAGGGTCGACTTGCCGGAGCCGTTCTCGCCGACGAGGAACGTGACAGGCGCGGAGACGTCGAGCACTGGCAGCGCCCGGATCAACGACATGTCACCCATGCTCCCTGCTCCGGACCTCGACCCTGCCGTTGATCCGAATCCTGCCTTATGATCTTCTTCCGCCATTGCGAACGTTGATCGCACCTTCCAGGACGCGGGTATTCTGGACGATGTTCCCGGTAGAATGCCGGAATCACAACCGATCGCCCTCATCACCGACGGAGCCACCATGCAGATCGAAGAGTTCGCCCTCGAACGCATCCAGTCACTCTACGAGAACCTGGTCGATATCAACCTGTCCGACAGCGGTGTCCACCCCTACTCCCTCACCAGCCTGCTGACGGCCGAGGAGCGCGCCGGGATCATGGACATCGAGCTCGGCTACGGCTGGACCAACGGCTCGCTCGCCCTCCGGGAGACACTGGCCAGCCTCTACCCCGGCCAGACCACCGACAACATCCTCGTCACCAATGGCTCGGCCGAGGCGATCTTCGTCCTGGGCATGACGCTGCTGGCGCCCGGCGACGAGCTGATCGTGATTACGCCGAACTACCTCCAGCTCTGGGGCTGGGCCCGGGCGATGGGCGTCTCGACGGTCGCCGTCCAGCTGCGCGAGGAGCTCGGCTGGGTGCCTGACCTTGACGAACTCGCCGCGGCGATCACTCGGCGGACCCGGATGATCTCGATCTGCCACCCGAACAACCCCACCGGAAGCGTCCTGACCCCGGAGCAGATGGACGGCATCGTCGCGCTGGCCCGGACGCATGGGCTCTGGCTCCACGCCGACGAGGTCTATCGTGGGACGGAGTTCAGCGGCACCGAGTCGGCCAGCTTCGCCGATCTGTACGAGCGGGCGGTCGTAACATCGGGCCTGTCGAAGGCGTACGCCCTGCCGGGCCTGCGAATCGGCTGGATCGTCGGGCCGGCCGCGGAGATCGAGACAGCCTGGGGCCGCAAGGACTACACGTCGATCACGACCGGGGCGCTCAGCGAGGCGATCGCGGACCTGGCCCTTCAGCCGGAGCGCCGCGAGGCGATCCTGGCCCGGAGCCGCCGGATGCTCGGCCACAACCTCGACATCGTCGATGCCTGGATCGGCCAGCACCCGGACCTGCTGTCCTACACCCGCCCAGCCGCGACCGGCACTGTCTTCGTCCGCTACGACCTGCCGATGAACTCGACTGATCTCGTCCACCAGATCCGGGAGGAGCAGAGCGTCCTGCTCGTCCCCGGCGACGTGTTTGGTCTGGACGGGTATCTGCGGCTCGGCACCGGCCCGGAGACAGCGACGATCCAGGCTGGGCTGGCCCGCATCGACACATTCTTCGCCAGCATCCTGACGCCAGCCGGACACGGCTGATCAGACCTCGATACCGCCAATCTCGAGCGAACGCGAAGCGGATCACCCCAGTTCTGGATGGTCCGCTTCGCGTTCAACCCTCATTCGGAGAGCGGCTGATTCGGCAGGCCCCGTTGCGCCAAGCCCGACCAATTGACAATGAGCCGTCATCAACTGGGACGCCCTCGTGCTGGAGAGTCATCTGGCGACAGTAACGCCTTGCCGTCCTGGCCGCCCCAAATGGAGCGATAAGAACGGCAAGGCTATCGTCGGATACGAAGCGCCATGCGGAAATCAGTGTTGGCTTCCATAGATTGACGTCAGTCGGTCAACCTGTACGCGACCACGTTGTCACGCATCCAGTCGTCGAATTTTTGCTCCACACCGTCGCGGTGCTCGTCGTCGGGTTCGTTGGCAACCGTCAGGAGCCACCGAGCAGCGTCGAGTGGATCCGCCATGAAGCCATAGCCATTGATCCGACGAAAGACCCGCATGGACACGACCGCAGTTCGCTTGTTCCCCTCCATAAAGCACTGCGCCTGGGAATGCTGACAGCCAACCGAACTGCCAGCTGAATCAAGTCGGCCCCCTCGTAGTACGCCATCATCCGCGGTCGACCGACTGCGCTCTCCATCATGGCGTTATGGATCTCGCGGACTTGCTCCAGATCGAGGTAGATCACAGTGTCGTCGGCCATCAATTCTCAGCCAGGTAGCGGAGCGCTTCCTGATCTTCAGCCAGCGACTCGTCGAGCGCCGCCTGCATCGCCGGGGTCAAGGCGCGGCGGATCTCGACCTTGTGGACCACGACCTCGACGAGCTCCCCTTCGGCGATTCCTGGCCGCTCGATCTCATCCCGGGGGATCGTCACGACAAGACTGTTACCCGTCTTCCAGACCTTCTGAATCATGCCAGCTCCTTCCTGTGTCTATACCGTCTAGACAGAGTATAAGCATCGGAGGGAGCCGCGAGCGGTATTCCGTTCGTCACGAGTGTCAGTTTGGACGGACGGTTACCGCATCCGAACTCAACGATCCTTCTTCCAGAACCAGCGCGACGCCGCCGGCGGCCAGCCCGGGCGCGATCCCGGTCGCCCTCAGGACATCGATCCCATCGATCCGGCCGGTGACGCGATCGCCGGAGACGGTGAGTTCCAGGCCGTAGGGCACATCGACCTGCCAGTCGAAGGGCGCCTCGGCCAGCACAATCCGCTCGCCAATGGCCTGGACGAGGCGGACGGTCTGATCGTCGCAAAGGATGAGGGCGACGTAGCGCCGCATCCCGCCGACCCGGGCGGCAATCCCGGCCGAGCGAGCGAGCGAGACCGAGAGGGTGCTGCCGACGGTGTAGTCCCGCCAGTCGGCCGTTCCCTGCGAGATCAGCCCGATGCCGTGGTTCTGGACGAGGTGATAGGCCCGCGGCCAGCGCTGCTCCCACTGATCGACCCCATCGACCCAGGCCCGTCGCCAGATGGCGGTGTCGGCCACTCGCGCCAGAGTTGTCGTCGGCGCACCGTCCCAGCCCAGCCGGTCCAGCAGGACGGCGTCACCAGCCGCACCCTCGACGCGCAAACCGACCGCCATTACGGGCGATCTGGCCGTGTCGGGAACGACCCAGTCGATTTCCCGCATGGTCCCCGGTTCGAGCCGGAGTAACGGCCCGTCGATGGTCTCGATCTCCGTCTCGGTCCGGTAGACCCGGAGGAGCAGCGTCGCGTCGATCGCGCTGTGGGCGGCACCGAGCCGGGCAGTCAGGCGCTGACCGCTGGAGAGGGTTGGGGAAGCGAGCAGCCGGTAGCCCGGCATCGCCAGGGCCTCCTCGGGGATGAACGTCGGCGTCGTCGCCACCGCGCTCCCGTCAGTGGCCAGCGTCAGCTCCAGCATCCGGCCGGTCCCAGTCGGACGGTTCGTGACCGTCAGGCGCTCCGGCTCAGCGGCCGTGAACCCCTGAACCGAGCCCGGCAACGAGAAGTGGAACCGGGCGCCGCCCTTGGGCCGGTCGGAGTCCAGCCCATGGAGCCGCCGGGCCGCCTCGACGAGGTGATCGGTCTCGATCACGGCATCGCTGATCGCCCGGCCGCCGTCGGCCGTCGAGAGATAGAGGCGGTCGGCGACCGGACCGCGCCAGTCCACCTCGCCGCCCAGGCCAGCCAGTCCGTTCTTGATCCCGAGGATGGCGCCGACGTTCCCGGCGTTGCAGTCGGTGTCCCAGCCGTCAGTGTTGACGATCATCTGCGTCCGGGCGAAGTCGTCGTTGCCGTGGAGCAGGGCGTGGATGATGACCGCGTGATTGGGGACCATGTGGCAGTTGCCAGGGAAGATGTCATAGCTGTAGCGCTGCTCGATCAACGCCCGGGTCGCAAGCCAGTCGTCGTCGCGAGCGTGCCATTCGCGGATGTCGGCGATCAACCGGGCGATGGTCGATTCGCTAGGGATCAGGCGGACCGCCTCGTCGAGCAGCACCTCCAGCCGGGACTCCGTGAATGCGAGCGCTTCCATCGCGGCGATAACCTGCGCTCCGTAGATGGCCTCACCGTCGTGGCTGACGCTCCCTGCCCGTCGCGCGAAGTCGATCGCCCGCTCCGGGTCGCCGGGGAAGAGCATCGCCCAGCCGTCGATGAAGATCTGCGAGCCGATTTGCTCCGCGATCGTGGTCCCGTTCAGGGCAATCGACCCACTCTCAGGCGCCTCGATCCCACCCATCAGCCGCAGGAAGGCGGTGTGCTCGGTCGATGTCCCCAGCCCGCCCCACCAGAGGACGGTCCGCTGGTAGATCAGGTAGTTCCGCCACGCTTCGCCGATCTGGGCGGGTGACAGGTCCGGGTCGAAGCCGTTGTCCTCCAGCGCCCGGAGGAAGGTGAATGTCCCGGCGATGTCGTCGTCGGTCACGACCAGCGGGACGTTGAACCGCTCGTTGACGTAGCCGGTGATCGGGCCGAGCTCGGCCATGATCCGCTCGTGCGACCACTGCTCGAACGGCCGTCCGAGGTAGACCCCGATGATCTTGCCGAGCACTCCGGCGTAGACGCGCTCGGCGTAGTCGTCCGGCAGGGAACCGATGGTCGGGGCTCGCTGCAGCAACTGGGTCATGGGGGTGGGTCTCCTTGATTGGACGCGCGGATGGTGGCGGAACGAACGGTTGGTTGCGAGCGACGCGCCCTCTGGGAGGACGGCCCCTCCCCAACCCCTCCCCGGCTCGTTTCGCGCTGCGGCGCTCACGCCCGGAGAGGGGCTCCATGCTGGTCGGCTTCGCCTTCCTGTGGCACAGCGGCCTTCGAATGGGATGCCCTAAGCTCTGTTAGCGGTAAGTCTCCCCTCTCCGGGCACCTGTGAGCCGAAGCCGCTTCAGCGGGTGAGCAAGCAGGTGCGCCGGAGAGGGGTCGGGGGAGAGGTCTTTGCTCCGCCACCAGAGCCCTCCAAAGGCAACCGCTCTTCTGGGGAGGAGAAGAAACCGCCCCACTACCCCTTCAATCCACCATTCGTCAGGCCCTCGATGAAGCGGCGCTGGAGGGCGAGGAACAGGATCACGATTGGCAGGATCATCATCACCGCACCGGCGCTGGTCAGGCCCCAGTCACGGCTGAAGCGGGTCGTGAAGTTGAAGTAGCTCGTCACGACCGTAAACTTGTCCTGGTCGGTCAGGAAGACCGTCGCCAGCAGGAACTCGTTCCAGACCGACAGCGCGACGACCAGCCCAACCGTCAGGAAGCCAGGCCAGGCCAGCGGGACGACGATCTGGACGAAGATCCGCCACTCTCCCGCCCCGTCGACCCGGGCGGCATCCTCGAAGTCGTTCGGGATCTGGACCATGTAGGAGCGGAGCAGGAAGACCGCCAGCGGCGAGTTGATCGCGATGTAGATCAGAGCCAGCCCGGCAAGGTTGTTGACGAGGCCGAGCCGCTGCCAGAGGAAGAACAGCGGGACCAGGAACAACTGGATCGGCAGGGCCGAGCCGACCAGCAGGTAGAGCGTCAGGACGTTGGCGCCCGGCAGGTTCATCTTGGCCAGGCTGTAGGCCGCCATCCCGCCCAGGACCAGCACCCCGATCACCGTCAGGACGACGAGCTCGCCGCTGTTGCGCAGCGTCGTCGAGAAGTTGCCGACGTCCCACGCATCCGGGAAGTTGCTCAGGATGAAATCCTGTGGGAACCAGAGCGGGTTGCGCCCGATCTCCGCCTGCGACTTGAACGAGTTGAAGCTCAGCACAGCGATCGGGCCGAGGGCGAACGCGACCAGCAGGAGCAGGATGACGTGATTCGGGAGCAGGCTGACGGCGCGACCGCGCTTGCGGCCGGGTCTGATGGGACGGACAGGACCGATCATATCTCCCACCCCCGCTTCCGCAGCACGATGAAGATGCCGATGATCAAACCGGCCAGCAGGCTCATCGTCAGGCCCATCGCACTGGCATAGCCGGCATCAAGCTGGGTGAAGGCGGCCTTGAAGACGAGGACCGACAGCACCTCTGACGCGCCAGCCGGGCCACCCTGCGTCAGCACCCAGATGTAATCGAATGTCAGGAACGACCAGATGCTGGTCATCAGGATCATGAAGACGAGGGTCGGCCGAATGCCGGGGATCGTGATGTCCCGGAACTCCTGCCAGCGGTTGGCGCCGTCCAGCCGGGCCGCCTCGTAGAGGTCGGCCGGGATGTTCTGCATCGACGCCAGGAACAGGAGCATCAGGAAGCCCCAGAAGTGCCAGTTGTCGACGAAGGCGATCGTTGGCAGCACGGTGTCGGTATCGCCAAGGAAGGCGCGGTCGAACCCGCCGATTCCCCAGTCGGCCAGGGTCGCGCCGATCCCGCGGTCCGGGTTGAGCAGCGACCGCCAGATGCTGGCGACGATGACGCTGGGGAAGACGTAGGGCAGGAACAGCGCCAGGCGGTAGAACATCGCCCCACGGCGGATCGCCATCAGCAGGCTCGCCGCAATGAGGCCCATCGCGACCGGGATGGTCAGGAACATCGCCAGCCAGATCAGGTTGTTGCGGAAGGCACGGTGGAACGAGTCATCCGAAGCCAGCCGTCGGAAGTTGTCCAGCCCGATCCATTTCGCCGAACCGATCCCGCTCCACTCGGTCATCGAGTAGTAGACCGAGGCGACGGCCGGGCCGAAGACGACGGCGACGTTGATCAGCAGGATCGGCAGGACGAACAGCCACGGCACGACCCGCCGGCGCCAGGTCGCCCGCTGCCAGAACCGCAGGCTCGGATTCGACACGACAAACCGGGGCGGGATCAGTTCAGCGCTGGAACCGGCGCCAGCGACGTCGGCGTGGGTTGTCATCGGGAGAACCTCCACGGAGCGAGCGACGGTGGCTGGGGCAGCACGATCAGCCCCGGCCCGGCCGCCTGGCCGCGTCCGGCCAGCCACCGAACGCGACGAGACGATTTGGGACAGAGGGATCAGGACTGGTCGGAAATGATTACGCCCGGGCTGGGACTGGTGGGTTACCACCAGCCGCAAACTCCGCGGCGAAGATGTCCTGCGCCCCCTGGAGGTACTCCTCGACGGTCATATTGCCGGCCCAGACCTTCTCGATCTCCTCGTAGAGGTAGACCTCGGTCTTCGGCGGGAAGAACGTCCAGGTCGTGTAGCCATAGTTATTGGCCGCGGCGGCCGTCGCCAGCCGATCGATGATGCGCGCCATGCGCTCGTCCAGGCCAGCCAGGTCCTCAGCCGGGATCGTCACGGGGGCCGGCGCCAGCCCGCAGGTAGCCACCAGCGTGGCCTGGGTCTGTGGCGAGAAGTAGTAGTTCAGGAAGTCAGCCGTCTCAGCCTGATGCGGCGAATTCGCGTTGATGCTATAGGTCGAACCGATCCCCAGATCGTAGATCTCGGACCCGTCCTTGGATGGCATGGGGACCCAGTCCCACTCCTGGCCGGCTTCGTCGAAATAGGTGTCGGCGTCAGCCTGGAACCACGTTCCCTCAATCTTCATCGCCGCGTCACCGTAGGCCAGCGCGGAAGCGGTGTCCGCCATCGTCGTCGTGTAGTACCGGTCCAGTCCACCCATGAACCAGCCGTTGGCCTGGAGCTGGTTGAGCGGCTGAAGCGCGGCGGCGATCTGGGGATCGGTCCAGGGGATCGCTCCGGTCAGCGCCTGGTAGATCACCTCTGGCCCGGCAACGTGGTTGAGGAACTCTCCGAGGTACCACTCGTTGGCCGGTCGCCACTCGGCATTGGCGTGGGCGAAGGGGATGAGGCCAGCGTCACTGACCGTCTGCCCCAGGGCCATCATCTGGTCGATCGTGGTGGGAGGCGTCCAGCCGTTCGCCTCGAACAGCGTCTTGTTGTAGTAGAGGACGAGCGTCTCGACCTCGTTCGGGATCGAGAACAGCTGCTCACCCGATCGCCCCAGTTGCAGCGACCACGGGGCAAAGGTCGACGCCCAGTCGTATTGCTGAGCGATCGCGTCGAGCGGGATGATTTGACCGGCCTGGGCGAGCTCATTGGCGAATGACGGGCCCGGCGTGATCACGATGTCGGGCCCGCCACCACCGGCCAGGGCAGTCTGGGTTGCGGTCCAGCCGTTGGGCTGCAGGGTCGCCTTGACCTGGGCCCCGCCCTTGGCGTTGTAGGCGCTGACCACGTCGCTGATGATGCAGTCGGCGACGGTCGAGCCGCCGGTCACATCCAGCCACATGGTGAGCTCTGGCCCGGTCTGGGCCGTTGCCGGTCGGACGGAGGCGAAACCTCCGATGCCAGACAGAACGACAGCGGCCAGCATGAGCGAGACGAGCAGACGGGAACGCGCGACGAAGAGAAGGTTCACGACTTCGTGCCTTTCTACCCTCATCAATGATCAGGACCCGTTGGTGATCGGCTTCGACACCGAAGGGTCACTGTCGTGGGTGTGGCGACATCATACGATTAACGGACGTGAATTGCACCCGATCCAGCACCTTCCCGTTGGATATCCGAGTCTTCACTCCTCCTTTCCGTAGGGCATGATGAGCGGCAACGACCAAACGGGCAAAGTGAGTCGCGATAAGCGCTCCCATCGGTCCCAACCGTCACATCACCTCATCAAATTGCTCCAAAGGACGTTGCCATGACACGCTCGTATCGCCACGCGGAACACCACGTTGGCAAACGGATCGGCTGGCTGCGTGCTGCCGTCCTGGGCGCAAACGACGGCATTGTTTCGACGGCCAGTCTGATCGTGGGCGTGGCCGCGTCCGCCGCCCCGCACAGCCGGGTGCTCATCGCCGGTGGCGCCGATCTCGTCGCGGGCGCCATGTCGATGGCGGCCGGTGAGTACGTCTCGGTCAGTTCTCAGGCCGACGCCGAGCATGCGGATCTGGATCGCGAGCGGCAGGAGCTCCATGACCAGCCCGAGCTGAAACGGGAGGAGCTGGCGCGTATCTACGTAGGTCGCGGACTCGATGTGGAGCTGGCCGAGGAGGTAGCCCGCCAGTTGATGGGAAAGGACGCCCTCGCCGCCCACGCCCGCGATGAACTCGGCCGATCGGACCTCACCGCCGCGCGGCCGGTGCAGGCAGCGCTTGCGTCAGCCGGCTCCTTCACCGTCGGCGCTGGGCTGCCGCTGCTGATGGTCATCCTCGTTCCCGGTCAGGCCCTGATCCCGGCCGTCTCGATCGCGGCCCTCCTGTTCCTCGCGGTCCTGGGGGCGGTCGGTGCCTGGGCGGGCGGTGCCAGCGTCGGGCGCGCGACGATCCGGGTCAGCTTCTGGGGAGCACTGGCACTGGCGATCACGGCCGGCATCGGTCGATTGTTTGGCAACGTCCTCTGATCTGCTGCCGCGTGACCGATCACGTCGACTCGCGGACGATCAGGTCGAAGTCATTCTCGATCGTCCGGACCGGGCCGGTGTACGTCCCACGGAGCCGATCGGCCAGCAGCCGGACCAATTGGTGGCCGATCGCCTGGTTGCGCTGGCTGACCGTCGTCAGCGGCGGGTAGACCAGCGCCGCCGCCGGGATGTCGTCGAAGCCGCCGATCGCGATCTCGGCCGGGACCTGGACGCCGCGCTCCCGGCAGGCGATCAGCGCGCCGATCGCGATCAGATCGTTGGACGCGAAGACCGCGGTCGGCCGTGGGTCCAGCGCCAGCAGACCGAGCATCGCCTCGTAGCCGCTCCGCTCATTGAAGTCACAGTCGCGAATGAGATCCTCGTCGATCGGGATGCCGTGGCTGGCGAGCGCCCGCCGGTAGCCCCGCTCCCGGTTGTAGCGTGGTGGCGTGCCCGGCTCTCCGGCCAGGATCGCGATCCGGGTGTGCCGCCGATCGATCAGGTGCTCGACCATCATCCGGGCAGCGCTGTCATCCGGGACGGAGATCGTATCGACCAGCGGCTCCTCGTAGGCATCGAACGAGATCTGCCCACCGAGCAGGCTGATCGGGATCCCACGGCGAATCAATGGCGCGAAGTCAGCGTCGTCGAGGTGGAACATCGTCCCGACCAGCCCGTCGACGCGGCCACTGAGGGCCACGCCGAGCGCCTTGAGCTCGAGGTCGCGGTGACCATCGGTGTTGTAGGCCAGCAGGTCGTAGCCGAACTGGCGGGCCTCGTCCTGGACCCCCCGGATGAAGAGCCCGTAGAACGGGTTGACGATGTCGGGGACTACCGCCGCGATCGTCATCGTCCGCCGCAGCCGCAGGCTCTGGGCGGTCTGGTCCGGGACGTAGCCGAGCTCGCCCATCGCCTCCAGCACCCGCTCCCGCGTGGCCTGGGACATCGACTTCGGCTGCGTCCCGTTGAGGACGTGCGAGACGACTGTCTGGGAGACACCGGCGGCCCGGGCGACGTCGGCCTGGGTCGGCCGACGGATCACTGCGTCGGAGCCGTTGCGCCCATTCGGAGGGCGTCCCTTGTCGTTCCCAGCTGGATTCCCTGCGTCATCACTCACGGCCTGCCCTGATTCCCGCCAAACGTCCTCTGCACCATTGCCTCCCGCCTGCCAGGTCGTTCCTTCAATCAAAATGACACCGGCTTCTCCTCATCCCATTCTGCCACCCCGACAGCCATTCATGTCCAAACCCTACTGACCGATCGCACCGGAGCAGCTCACCGATCACCGGATGATCGGGTGACTCTATCTCATCCCGGAGCGCTACTCCCAATTCGTTGCAAATCTCTCCAACGATCTCTTGCACAAACTCAACTCACGGGTTACGATCTGTTGCACAACACGATGAGGTGAATGACGACATGGCCGAATTGCCCTCCGGTGTCTCACAACGCGATGTCGCGGACCTGCTGGGACTGTCTGTCTCGACGGTCTCCCGCGCCCTGAGCGACAACGACCGGGTCAGCGACCTGACGAAGCGGGCCGTTCGGGATGCCGCCCAGACGCTGGCGACCCGCAACGCCGGCGCCGCGACGACGGCGAACGGCACGGCGAACCGGCCGATGATCGGCCTGATCAACAGCGGCCTGTCGAACGATCGCAACCCGCAGTCCCTGGACGTCAACTTCGCCGAGGTGCTCTCCGGCGTCGAGGGAGCGTGCGCTCGGGCGGGACACATCCCCTACCCCTGGCAGGAGTCGTTCCGGCTCCTGACGGACGAGGGCACCGGCTTCTTCACCCATGTGGCAGGCATCATCACGGTCGGCGGCGTGATCTCGCCAGACGTCATCGACGAGGTTCGTCGCCGTGGCCTGCCGGTCGTCATCGTGGGGGCGCAGTATCCCGGCAGTGGCGTTACCAGTGTTGGCTCCGACAACACGACCGGCACGCTGCTCGCCGTCCGCCACCTCCTCGCCCTGGGTCACCGCCGGATCGCGCTGATCAACGGTCCGGCCGAGACGCACACCTCCCATGAGAAGCTGGCCGGGTATCTCCTGGCCCTGGCCGAAGCGGGCGTCCCGCTCCAGCCCGCCCTGATCCGGTCCCGCGATGGCGAGCTTTCCTTCGATGAGACGGCCGGCGACGCGATGGCGTCCCAGCTGCTCGGCCTTGACGAGCCGCCGACCGCGATCGTCTGCGCGTTCGACCAGTTCGTGACCGGCGTCTACCGGGCCGCGTCCCGGCTGGGGCTGTCCATCCCGGCCGACCTATCGGTCGTCGGGTTCCATGACGACGATGTCGCCCGATTCGCCATCCCGCCGGTCACCACGATCCACGTCCGCCGGGCGCAGTGGGGAGAGGTCGCGGTCGAGTTGCTGCTTCGGCTTCGCGACCCCGGCACGATCCGCGGCACCCACACACTGATCCCGGTTCGCCTGATCGAGCGGGAGTCAACCGCTCCGCCACGTGCATCACCACGATGATCGCCTCCGGGCGATTCCCGGCCCTAAATGGCCAGGCTCAGGAACGACGCAGAGCGTCGCAAGGCTCGGAGCCCACAGGCATGAGACAACGAGTGGAACTCCACCCAAAACCGGCTACGAGAATGTTCATCGATCGTTCGCGACATCGTCTCTGAGTCCGACCCATTCATGGTCGGGCACCGCTCGCCGGCAATGACGGCCGTGCCCACACGCCACAGGAGGCTCACGAGCAGGATGACCGATCAGCCCACCACCACGACCGCCCCGGTCACCATCACGCAGGAGATCGCCATCCCGCTCGTCGTCGTCGGTGGCGGCCTGTCCGGTCTCTGCGCAGCGATCGCCGCCGCCCGGCGCGGCGTCCAGGTGGCGCTGATCCAGGAGCGGCCGGTCCTCGGAGGCAACAGCTCCAGCGAGATCCGCGTCCACCCGGTTGGGGCCTCGCAGCACGGCGCCAATCGCGACGCCCGCGAGACCGGCCTGATCGAGGAGATCTTCCTCGATGTCCGGGCACGGTCGTATGGCCTCCGGCAGGTGAACGGTCAGCACTACCCGATGTGGGACGTCGTCCTGGCCGAGAAGGCCGACGACGAGCCTAACCTGCGGCTGTTCCTCGACACGCGGGTGATTGGGGTCGAGACGGCCCCGGACGACCGCGACGGTTACGAGCAGCGCGTCACCGCCCTCGTCGCCGCCCAGCAGGGCAGCGAGGCCGTCTTCCGCTTTTTGCCGGAGATAGTGATCGACGCGACCGGCGACGGCTTCGTCGCCCTCCAGGCCGGGGCGCCGTTCCGCTACGGCCGCGAGGCCCGGGCTGAGTTCGGCGAGAACTGGGCGCCGGAGAAGGCCGACGACGTTGTCCTCGGCTCGACGATCATGTTCGCCGCCCGCGACGTCGGCCGACCGGTCCCGTTCATCCCGCCGGCCTGGGCGCACCGCTTCCCCGACGAGGAGTCGCTCCCGTTCCGCTTCCACGAGCAGTTCGAGAGCGGCTACTGGTGGCTGGAATGGGGCGGCCGACTCAACACGATCACTGACAACGACACGATCCGCCGGGAACTCCACGCCGCCGTCTTCGGTGTCTGGGACCACATCAAGAACCACTGCACCGTCCCCGGCGTCCGCGAGCGGGCCGCGACATGGGCGATGGACTGGGTCGGCCACACCCCCGGCAAGCGCGAGAGCCGCCGGTTCGAGGGCGACCACATCCTGACTGAGGGCGACATCCTCGCCGGATTGAACACCGTGCCTAACGACGCCGTGACCTACGGTGGCTGGCCGATCGACCTGCACGCCCCCGACGGCGTCTACTCGCCGGACCGGCCCTGCACGCAGCCGCCCCTACCCGGCCTCTATGGCATTCCGCTTCGGTCGCTCTACAGCCGAACGGTCAGCAACCTCGTTCTGACTGGCCGCGATATCAGCCAGACGCACGTCGCCCACGGCTCGACCCGGGTGATGAAGACGTGCGCCGCGATCGGCGAGGCGTCCGGGACGGCGGCGGCGATCGCGATCGAGCTGGGCCGGACCCCTCGGGCGGTCACCAACGACCCGGTCGCCGTCGAGCGGGTCCAGCAGGCGTTGCTCCGGCAGGGTGCCTACATCCCGCGCCACCGCAACGCTGACCCGGCTGACCTGGCTCAGCACGTCGGCGTGGTCGCCTCGGCATCGTCGGCGGCGACGCTACGGCTGGATGACGACGGCAGCGACGCGTCAGGCTGGGAGGACACCGGCCTGAGCGCCTCCGAGCACAACGGGCTCATTGCCGAGCGCCGGATGCCGGTCCTCAAGGTCGTCCCGGCCGCGCAGCCGCTCGCCCAGCTGATCGTTCTCAGCGCCGATCATCTCGAGGAGGTCACGATCCGGCTCCGGTCGGACCGGACGGAGCCCGTCACCGCGACCCTGCACATCTGTCAGGCCGAGCACCTGCGCGACCTTCGTAGCCTGGACGACACATCGACCCGGCTGGCGACGCTGACCGCGACGGTCGCACTTGGAGAGTCGATGGTCCGGTTCACGCCGGAGACGCCGATCGCGGTCCTCCCCGGCCAGCCGGTCGCGCTGATCCTCGACGCGCTGCCCGACATCGCGTGGCTGAGCTCCAGCCAGGAACCACCCGGCACGCAGGCCGCCCGCTGGGACTCGGAGCTCCACTACTGGCGCTGGCTGCACGGCACCCTCCACACCGACATCTCCCCAACCAGCCGACCGTACGGTGCGGCCAACATCGTCACCGGCGTGACCCGGCCCGAGGTCGGCACCAACGTCTGGGTGTCCGACCCGGCCCAGCCGCTGCCGCAGTGGGTCGATCTGCACTGGCCCGCCACCATCACCGCCGCGCGGGTCGAGTTGACCTTCGATTCGCAGCTCTCGGGCTGGGTCTGGGAGGGCCAGTTCCCCCTGATCGCCCGTGACTACCAGATCGCCCTCTGCGACCCGGCGACTGATAGCTGGCGGACCGTCACGACCGTGACCGGCAACGCCCAGCGTCGCCGTGTCCACACCTTCGAGCCGCGGGAGACCAGTGCGGTCCGCGTCACCATCACCGCCACGAACGGCGGCGCGACCGCCCGACTGGTCGAAGCCCGTGTCTACGTGGAGTGACCCCGTGGGTGGCACCGGTGCCGCCCACCCCAACCCAGAATTTCTGGCTCAGCTTCACGGTTGAGCCCGGAAGAGACCCGTCGCAGGTCGCCGATGCCGGTGACCCAAGGAATATCAGGAGATGTCGAAGATGACAGCACCACAGTTCTCCCGACGACAGGCCATCGGTGGCGCCGCTGCACTGACCGCTGGCGCGACCCTCGCGGCGCCACGCTTCGCCACGGCGGCCCCGGCCCGGCAGGAACTGGTCACGCTCGAGGTCTGGGGCGGCGTCCCGCCCGAGAACGGGCCGCAGGATCTGATCGACGCGTTCAAACTGGCTCATCCGGACATCAAGGTCAACTACACCCGCTACGTGAACGACGATACCGGCAACACCCAGCTCGACACCGCGCTCCAGGGTGGTACGCCGATCGACGTCTACTTCACCTACGCCTTGCCCCGGCTGGCCCAGCGAACCGGAGCCGGTGCCGCGACCGACCTCGCGCCGTACATGGCGACCGATCAGGCCGTGATGGACTGGGCGAGCACGACGGCCGGCGTGACCAGCGCCGACGGGACCTACCTCTCCCTGCCGACGACGTCCGAGCTGACCTTTACCTATGTCAACAAGCGGCTGCTGGACGAGGCCGGCCTCACCCTGCCCGAGAGCTGGACCTTCGACGAGTTCCAGACGATGGCCGAGACGCTGTCGTCCGACGCGGTCTACGGCACCTTCGCCGTCCCGGACGAGCCACGGACGAAGCTCGGACCGAATTACTGGTACAAGCCCGACGGCCTTAGCTCGAACTTCGATGATCCGGCGTTCCGTGTCCAGCTCGAGCGGCATCGCGCCATGATCGACGCCGGTTCGGCCTTCCCGTGGACCGATGTCCTCGCCCAGGACCTGCGCGCCTACGCCCAGACCCCGTTCCTGACCGAGCAGGACGCCCTCTGGAGCACGGCCGCCTTCTCCCTCCGCTACGTCAACGACATGGAGGAGTACCCGCACGACTTCGTCACGACGTTTGCACCGTCGCCGACGCCGGCCGGCCTGGCCGAACCATGGAACCTAGGCTCGCTGAACAACTGGATCCTGATGAACAGCCAGGCCCAGCAGCCTGACGCCGCCTGGACGTTCATTCGGTACTGGCTGACCGATGGCGCCCAGTACCTGCTCCGCGGCGGCAAGATCCCCGCCTTCCCCGGCACCAGCGAGGACGCCATCGTCGAGGGCATCCTCGGACCGAATCGCGAGACCCTCTACGACGTCGCGGCCTTCCGGAGGGTGCTGTTCGCGCCGGACCTTCGCTACGCCACGGACACCGAGACCCGTGGGATCTCACAGATCGCCCAGATCTGGCAGGCCGAGACGGACCGGTTCCTGATCGGCGAGACAGAGCTGGACGAGACGTTGACGAGCATCAAGGAACAGGCTGACGCCGCGATCGCCAGCGCTGGCTAGATTTGTTGTCATTGGTCTTGCCTGGTAACGGAGCAGACCTCTCCCCCAGCCCCTCTGCGGCGCACCAGCTCGCTCACTCGCTGAAGCGGCTCCGACGCACCTGCTCACTCACCCGCTGAAGCGGCTTCGGTTCCGCAGGTGCCCGGAGAGGGGAGCAGACCCGTCCATCAAGAGCGGGTGCTTCATATGAAACCCACTGTAGCGGCAGCGCACGGCAGGAGGGCATGATGGCCACCCAGGGAACGACCGACATCATCGACGTCCCCAGCCAGCGACTCCCGGTCGCGGCCGAGCGGACCAGGCGCCGCAAGCTCCGTCCGGGGTCGTGGCAGGGCTATCTCTTCATCCTCCCGAACCTGCTCGGTTTCGCCATCTTCACCCTCCTGCCGCTCGCCTTCGCCTTCGCCATCTCCTTCGCCCGGTGGGACGTGATCTCCGGGCTGGACGGGATCGACTGGATCGGCTTCGGCAACTTCACGGAGCTGTTCCGGGACGCCAACTTCTGGGGCAGCACCCGGAACACGCTCGTCTACGTCGGCTTCAGCGTGCCGCTGACGACCATCGCCGGGCTCGGCGTGGCGATGGCGTTGAACGGGCCGATCCGCGGCCGGACGATCCTCCGGCTCATCTTCTTCATCCCGTTCATCACCAACACCGTCGCGATCGGCGCCGTCTGGCTGCTGCTCTACCACCCGCGCTACAGCCCGCTCAACGGGGGACTGCGCAACCTCGGGATCGAGGACCCACCGGCCTGGCTGGCGTCCTCGACCTGGGCGATGCCGGCGCTGATCATCATCGCGGTCTGGGCCGGGGCCGGCTACGCGTCGATCATCTACCTCGCCGCGCTGCAGGACATCTCGCCCGACCTCTACGACGCCGCCAACCTCGACGGCGCCTCATCGTGGGAGCGGTTCAAGTCGATCACGTTCCCGCTGCTGACGCCGACGACGTTCTTCCTGCTCGTGACCGGTTTCATCGGCGCATCGCAGTCCTTCGGCCTGATCAACCTGATGACCGAGGGCGGCCCCGGCCGGGCGACGACCGTGCTGTCGTACTACGTCTATCAGAACGGCTTCGAGTTCTACCGCTTCGGCTACGCCGCCGCCCTGTCGTGGGTGATGTTCGCCGGCGTGCTGCTGCTGACCCTGTTCCTCTGGCGTGTCCAGCGCCGGATGGTCCACTACGAATAGGAGGGCCACCCGATGGTCGCACTCGCCCCACCCCGTTCGCGGTGGCCCCGCCGTGGCCGGGGAGAATCGAAGACCGCCGTCATGGACCGCGGCACCCGGATCCGCTGGGCCATCATCACCATCCTGATGTGGGTGATCGCCCTGCTGTTCATCGCGCCGTTCGCCTGGATGATCGTCTCGTCGCTCAAGCGGGAGATCGACGTCTTCCGGCTGCCGATCCGCTGGATCCCGGAGCCGTTGACCTGGAAGAACTACGTCGAGGTCTGGACTGGCGACTACCCGCTGACGAAGTACATCGGCAACTCGCTGATCGTCGCCACGGCCCGCGTCGTCGGCGAACTGTTCACCGCGTCGCTGGCGGCCTATGCCTTCGCCCGGATGGAGTTCAGGGGGCGGAACGCGATCTTCGTCCTCTACGTCGCGACGCTGATCATCCCGCATCAGATGCTGCTGGTGCCCCGGTTCATCCTCTACCGCGAACTGGGGATCTACGACACGCCCTGGGCGCTGATCCTGCCGGGCATCTTCACGGTCTTCGGGACGTTCCTGCTCCGGCAGTTCTTCCTGACGATCCCGCGGGACCTGTCCGACGCGGCCCGGATCGATGGCGCGACGGAGTTCCAGATCTACTCGCGGATCATCCTGCCGCTGGCCAAACCGGCCCTGGCGTCGCTGGCGATCCTCGCCTTCGTCTGGAGCTGGAACGACTACGAGACGCCACTGGTCATGATCACGTCCGAGGCGAACTTCACCGTCCCGCTCGGCCTGACGCGGTACATCGATGAGGGCGGCGGGTTCAGCGCCGCGCTGATCATGGCTGGGGCGGTCTCCTCAATCCTGCCGGTGATCGTCGTCTTCCTGATCCTGCAACGCCAGTTCATCGCCGCTTTGGCCAGGTCCGGCCTGAAGGGGTAGTGGTGGTGCTGGCCGCGTTTGCCCGGCTATGACTGGTCCGGGCTCAGGAACGATGTGGCGGAGAATGGGTTGGACCGGCGCACAAGAGTCCGCGAGCAGACCCCTCCCCCAGCCCAGCCCACCTGTTTGCTCACCCGCTGAAGCGGCTTCGGCTCCGCAAGTGCCCGCAGAGGGGAGCACTCCCCGACCAGAAGCGCTCATCACCACCAGTCTCCCCTCTCTGGGACCGGTGAGTCGAGATCGCCATCATCGCCACCAGTCTCCCCTCTCTGGGACCGGTGAGTCGAGATCGCCTTCAGGTGATCGAGCGAACCGGGAGCCGGAGAGGGGCCGGGGGAGAGGTCTGCTCCGCCACCACGTCGCCTGACGACGACCGAACGCCAACCATCGCGACTGCACACCGGCGGCTCGCCCCGAAAACCGCCGGTCCGGGGGCCGCTGTCCCCAACACTGACTATCCGCATGATCCGCATCAATGCACCGAGGTTCCCAACATGACCACAACAACCCCAGCCCCGACCCGACGATCGAGCGCCGTCGCGACCCTGACCCCGACGCGGCCCGTGCCAGCCACGGTTGGTCTCCCGCAGCCCACGACCATCAGCGGGGTGATGCCGCACCTGACCGTTCGAGGGGAGAACGACCACCCCGCCCGGACCGAGACCGGCATCGGCGCCTTGATGCCCTGGGCCGGCAAGCTCTGGATGATCTCCTACGTCGCCCACCTCTCGCCCTCCGGCGGCGGCACCGGCCTCTGGACGATCGACGCCGACTTCACCCGGACCCTGCACCCGGAGAGCATCGTCGGCACCTACGCCAATCGCATGGTCCACGCCCCCTCCGTCCAGCTGATCATCGGCCCGCACGTCATCGACGTCGACGGCAACGTCCGGACGATCCGGGAGTTCGGCAAGCACCGGCTGACCGCGACGATGCGGCACCTCACCGACCCGGACAATATGGTCTATTTCCTCTCGATGGAGGGGCTGCTGTTCGAGGTCAACGTCCACACCCTCGACGTCGTGCAGCTATTTGATCTGATGAAGGAGCTCGACATCTCGCCGGACGCCTACGGCCACTTCAAGGGCGGCCACACCGCCGCCGGCCGGGTGGTGGTCGCCAACAACACCTACGAGGACCGCGACTTCCTGGGCGAGGTGATGGACGGGCGGCTGGCGGAGTGGGACGGGACGACCTGGACGGTTCTGGAGCGGGCTCCGTTCGCCGAGATCGCCGGCCGGAGCAACATGGGCGAGGCGATCTTCGCGACCGGCTGGGACCGGGCCTCGGCGATCCTGAAGGTGTTCGCGGCCAGCGGGTGGCAGACCTACCGGCTGCCCAAAGCCAGCCATACTTTCGACCACATGTTCACGACCGAGTGGCCCCGGATCCGGGAGGTCGAGAGCGAGCGGTTCCTGATGGACTGCCACTACATGTTCTACGAGCTGACGCCGCTGGTCTACGACGGCAAGGTCTGGGGCGTCCGGCCAATCTCGACCCACCTCCGGATCATCCCCGACTTCTGCTCCTGGAACGGGATGCTGGTGCTGGCCGGCAACCAGGTGACACCGATCCGCGACAGCAACCTCTGGGCGGGCGAGCCGCAGAGCAACCTGTGGTTCGGCAAGACCGACGACCTCTGGCAGTTCGGGAAGCCAAAGGGCTGGGGCGGGCCGTGGTGGAAGACCCCCGTCGTCGCCAATACGCCGTCCGACCCGTACCTGATGACCGGCTTCGAGCACAAGGTCCTGCACCTCGTTCATGAGGTCGACACCGCCATCACCTTCCGGGTCGAGGTCGACTTCCTTGGCGACCAGTCGTGGGCGCCGTACGCCAGCTACTCCGTCGAACCCGGCGGCTACACCCACCACGAGTTCCCGGCCGGCTTCAGTGCGCACTGGGTCCGCGTCACCGCAGACATCGACTGCACCGCCACGGCGTACTTCACGTACTCCTGATTGGTCAGTTTCATCATCATGACATCGGCCAACATCATCGCCATACCGTCATCAAGCGAAGGGAGACGGTATGACGACGATGTCCATATCAGATCGCTTTCCATCGGGCACGAGGGCTTCGACTTCGCCGTCGAGCACGTCTTCAACGGCGAAACCGTCTGGTTCTCCGAGCTCAATCAACCCGTTGGCACGGTCCGAAACAGGTTGGCGGCGGCCAGTGGAAGACGACTAACGCTCAGGAAGAGTCTCCGTAACGGGTGGCGATCGCGGCGGCGCGGTTGCGCAGGGAGGTGCGCAACGACTGTGGGGCCAAGGCTTCCGCATCCGTGCTGAGCTGCCACAGCGCCCATTCGGCGTGTCGTGAATCCTGGAAGGTCACCTCCAGTCGCAGCCAGTCGTCTGCGTCGGGTTCCTCGGCGGTGACGGCCAGTGCGGTGCTCAGCAAGTCCTCCCGCCTCGCCGCGTTCACCCGTACCAGCACGGTGATATGACCGTCGGACAGAAACCGCGCACTGCGTTCCAGCCAGACCCGCTCAAGATCGACCCGGATTGGTCGCTGTGCCGGTTCGGCGAGTTCCTCGGCGGCCAACACCCGCGACAGCCGGTAGGTACGGTCCGCGCCAGATCTCGGGGCGAGCAAGTAGACCCGATCGCGCACGGTGACCAGGCCGATCGGGTCCACCGTGCGCCACTGTGGTGTCTGGCCCGTGGCCGCGTAATGGATGCGCAGCCTGTGTCCGGCGAGCACCGCGCGCCGGACCTCGATCATCGTGGTGTTGGACACCTGCTCAGTGACCAGCCGCCGTGAGAGCAGGTCGGCATCCGGCTCGACGAGAAATCGCTGGGCCGCGTCGCTCGCGGTGGCCTGATGGCTTTCCGGCAGCGCGTCAACCACCTTGCGCATGGCCGAAGCGAGCGCCGAACCGAGGCCGAATACCTGCCCACCGCGCCCCGATCCGGCGGTTAGCAAGGCCAGAGCCTCGTCATGGTTCAGTCCGGTGAGCTCGGTCCGGAAACTGGGCAGCAACGCGAACCCGCCGTGCCGACCGCGTTCGGCGTAGACCGGCACGCCGGCTGCGGACAGCGCCTCGATATCCCGCAGCACGGTGCGGGTGGATACTTCCAGCTCGCGGGCCAGCGTGTCGGCAGTCAGCCGACCACGCTGACGCAGCAGCAGGACCAGTGAAACCAACCGATCAGCGCGTATAGAGGAACTTTATCAGAATACATGACCAGGGATGTCGTGATTTGCCGGGATACTCATTAACACGACGTCGACGATGGCGGCTACCGAGCCGATGGACGTTCGTACTCTCGGTGAATCGAATGGAGCTGATGTGGCAATGGAACGAACGGCAGTCAACCCGGTGACGTGGTCGGTGAAGATGGGATTCAATCAGGGTGAGATCGTCTCCGGGCACACCCGGACCCTGTACTGCTCCGGGCAGACCGCGATGAGCGGCACCGGCGTGCCCCGGCATGACGGCGACATGGCGGCGCAAGTGGCGCTGAGCCTTGACAACCTGGAGGCCGTGCTCGGTGAGGCCGGCATGTCGCTCGCGAACCTGGTTCGGCTCAACGTCTACACGACTGACGTCGATCTGATTTTCCAGCACTACGGCGTGCTGGGGTCGCGGTTGAGCGCCGCCAATGTAGCGCCAACTACTACGATGCTCGGGGTAACACGTCTGGCGATCCCCGGCCAGATGGTCGAGCTCGAGGGGACCGCCGTCGCGTGATGCCAACTCGCCGCCTCTGCTCCTCATGCCGATTGAACCGGCATGAGGAGCAGGCGGATGGGAGATTTCCGGTGCTCAGATCGGATGCCGTGTCCCGGGGCGGCGGGAGCGCAAGGGAACTCGACTCCATCTCACACCATCGTCGGCGATGACGCTACGGGATCTAAGCACCGGATTCGCCACGCAACGTCTGTACCGACGTTGCGTGGCGAATCCGGTCCAGACTGACAAAGAACGCGACGAGGTCGTTCACATTTCCCAGGCGACGGTCCGGGTAAAGCGGTGGTTCGGGCAGGGTGGTGGACGATGTCGGAGTCTTCGACCGCCTAGCCCAGCCCGTCCAGCCTGATTACCGGGGGTGTTTGGGATTGATGGCTCCCGCCCGTTTCCGAGAGATGCCACTCGAACCAGACATCACCGATCCGCAGGTTGTCTGCTCATCGTGATTGCAGCGGGTTGCCTGCGAAGCGACTGCGTGGCGGAGCAGACCGCTCCCCCGGCCCGGGGTGAACCGGCTGGCTCACCCGCTGTTCGGGCGGTCGTCTTGATCTTCGTCGGAGAGGCGGCTGGCCCGCGTTCCGCAAGGTTCCAGATGGGCTCTCTGGGCGACATCCAGTCCCGAGATGAGTAGGACTACTCACGAAGCCGACCCCGTCGGTGGCCAGAATGAAGACATCGCTGGACGGTTCTTGATCCCAGCGACCCGATCCTGACACGGTCGGGCGTCCACGCGGTCTCCAATGCCGTGCTCTACCCGGTCGTGGACGAGTTCAAGCCCGACGGCGAACGTCAGGAGGTGTCGGTTGGGTGAGACCGTGGCGGAGGGCGAAGCTGGCGGCGGCGGTCCGCGAGCCCACCTGCATCTTCTGCAGGATTCGGGCGACATGGTTGGAGGCCGTCCGGGCGCTGATGAACAACGCGTCGGCGATCTCCCGGTCGGATGTCCCATCGATCAACAGGACGAGGACCTCCCGCTCGCGGCTGGTCAGCGGGTCCAGCCGGTATTGGGCCAGGGCGTCCGCGTCTGGTCCGGTTGTAGCCTTGACGACATCCCTGTCCCCCTGGGTCTCGCCGGTCGCTGACGGTGGCGCGGCAGTCTCGGTCGTTTGGAGTCTCCCGGTCACCTGCTCGACTTCCGTCAGCACGCCGCTCGGAACCAGCTCGTGCCCATCGCCCCAGGGGACGAGGAAATCCGGGCCATGGTGCGCGGACCGGAGCGTCTCCACGAGCAGGCGGATGGCGTCCGGGGAGCGGCTCGCGACCTGGTTCCGGATCGCCGCGGCCGCCCCGAGCAAGCGGATGGCGTCGGTCGTGGTTCCGGGGACCGGGCTGGCAGGGCCATCCAGCAGCAGGACCGCGATGTCCTCGAGGTTGGTCGCCACCATTGGCTGATCGCCCCGCTGGTCGTTGACGATCAGGGCCTCGGCCAGAAAGCCGGCGGCGTCACCGGGCCGGCCGAGCGCATGAGCCGCCCGGGCCGCGATCTCGAGAGCCTGGCCGATCGCGCGTGGCTCCCCGACATGGCGGACGAGGGCCAGCCCCTGCTCGGCCATCGACAGCGCCCGCTCGGGAGTATCTTCACTGAGCGCGACCTCGCCCAGGTTCATGAGCGCGTAGCCCGCCAGCCGGTAATCGCCAGTCTCCTCGGCCATCACGAGCGCTTCCTCGAACCGGTCGCGGGCCGACGCAAGGCGGCGCTGCTGAAGGTCCAGGTCGCCGAGGTTAAGCAAGACCAGTCCGACAGTCCGAACGTTGCCGAACGCGCGCCGCAGGGCGAGTGATTCCTCCAATAGGTCGCGGGCGTGGTCGAATTCCTTCCCCGTCTGTAGCATGAGTCCATAGTTGTTGAGGGTGTTGGCGAGGCCGATCCGGTCATCCGAATCCCGCCGAAGCGTGAGGGCCCGCTCGTAGGCGGCCCGGGCGGTGGCGACATCACCGAGCCCGTTGGCCCGCGTAGCGAGCGCTGAGTAGCCAGCAGCGAGAACGTCGTTCGGGACCGGCACGGTCGTCGTGTCGGCTGCCGCCATGATCTGCTCGATCACGGCCCCGTCGTCCCGGAACACCCCCTTCAACCCCCAGTACTGCCAGAGTGTGAACGAGACGATCCGGATCGTGTCCTCTATCCTGCCCTGCGCCAGTCCAAGAAGCGCGGCGGCCCGGAGATTCTCGACCTCGACCTGGACCGAGGTCATCCACTCCGTCAGGTCCGTCGCCGCCCAGGCCACCCGCCGCTCCTGGGTGAAGTCGCGGGCCCAGGCGATCAGCCGGCCGGTCGTGGCCTCCTGCTCCCCGGACGCCTCCAGGTGCTCGCGCGCCAGTTCCCGGACCGGCTGGAGCAGGTCGTAGCGGGAGCCGCCGTCGTCCGTCGGCAGGTACAGGATCAGGCTGGAGCGGACCAGCGTATCCAGCCCGGCCAGTGCCGACCCGGCGGTCTCGTCGGCGACGGCCTCGGCCCCCTCCAGCGAGAAACTGGCCGGGAAGACGCTGAGCTGCCGAAACAGGGCGTTCGCGGCCGGGTCCAGGAGGGAGCAGCTCCAGCGCAGCGTCTGGCGGATCGTCTGGTGACGGTCCGACCCGTCGTTCGCTCCGCCCTGGAGCAGGTCCAGCGACCCGGACGGTCGCCGCAGGATCCGGGTCATCGTCTCCGGACCGAGTGAGCGAACCCGGGCAGCGGCGAGTTCCAGCGCCAGGGGCAACCCCTGGAGCCGGCGGCAGATCTCGATCACGGCGGGGGTGTTGGCATCGGTCAGCGCGAACGATGGCGACGCCTCCCGGGCCCGGGCGACGAACAACTGGAGGGCTGGCGCCGCCGCGTCCGGCTCACTGCCGGTGGTGGGCAGCGGCAGCGGCGCCAGCGGGACGACGGTCTCGGCGGTGATGTCGAGCAGGGAGCGGCTGGTTACCAGCCATCGGGTCGCGGCGGAGCGCCGGATGACCGGGGCCAGGAGGGCGCCGGCGTCCGGGAGCTGCTCCAGGTTATCGAGCACGATGAGCAGCTCTCGTTCGCCGAGCGCAGCGACGAGACGATCCTGGGCGTCGCCATCACCACTCGTGCCGATCGGGCCGCCGATGGCCCCGAGGATCGTCGAGAGCAGGACGGACGGGTCGGTGACCGAGGCGAGCGGGACGAAGACGGCGCCGTCCGGCAGGTGGCGCAGGAGGCGGGTCGCGACCTGGACCGCGAGCCGGGTCTTGCCGATCCCGCCCGGCCCGGTCAGCGTCACCAGCCGGGTCTGCCCGTCCCCAAGGAGCGACGCGACGTGGGCGATCTCCCGTTCGCGTCCGAAGAAGGGCTGACCGACGCCAGGAACACGCTGTCCCGGTGTCGCGCTGACGACCTCATGGTGCGGTGCGGCGGTCATCTGGCGCCATCCTCCGGAGATGCCCGACGCGCATCGGGGACGGACAGGACGGATCGGTCCCGCCAGCCGGTCGACTGTGCTCGATCGGGTCTCGGTCTCATCGGTCGACTGGCAGCATTGTACGGGGCGAATGGCGATTCTCAGCGTAGATCCGACGATGTCTCGGAGTAACATCGTTGCGCGGACAGCGATAGACGTGTCCACGGGCGCTTCGGCTCCCGCCCGGTGACGTGTGACATGCACAGGCCGTGCGCGGTTCACCGGCCCCGCTCGGGTGGGCATACTGGCGGCGTCGAAAAGGCATGATCAGCAGGGTAACCCCGGTCGCCCCCGCGCAGGCGAGGGTCTCTGTTCAGGCGCTTAGTCACCCGGGACGATGACCTGAGCGGGCGTTTGCCCGTTCCGGTCATCGTCCCGGGAGTCGCCGGGGCGTTCGGCATCTTCTGGATGCGCCAGTTCTCGCTCGGCTCGATCCCGAACGACCTCGTCGACGCGGACCGGGTCGACGGCTGCAACTTCTGGCAGCTCTACACCAACGTCGCGCTGCCGCTGCTCCGGCCGGCGCTGGCCTTCCTTGGCATCTTCACCTTCATCACGACCTGGAACGACTACTTCTGGCCGCTGATCGTGCTCGTCAATCCGGAGGTGATGACGCTCCAGGTGGCGCTGTCGCAACTCAACGGCGTCTACAATACGGATTACACGGCAGTCATGGCCGGGACGCTGATCTCGACCATCCCGCTGATCGTCATCTTCGTGATCGGCAGCCGCCACTTCATCGGCAACATCGCCGCCGGCGCCCTCAAGGGATAGCCACGCAGTCCGGTTCTGCGCCGGTTCTGCGATGGAACAGAGGGAACGCCCACCGCAGCGACGATCTGCGGTGGGCGTTCCCTCTGTTTGCGATCTGGTCAATGGTCGCTGGTCGTTGTCGCCTAGCTGAAGTCCGGCCGGGCATCACGGGTCCGCTTGAGCTCGTAGAAGCCGGGGGTCTGCGCGACGGCGAGGACGCCGTCCCAGAGCTTGCCGGCCGCATCGCCCTTTGGCGCGGGGGTCACGATCGGACCAAAGAAGGCGGTCTCCGCAACCGCGATCACCGGCGTGCCGACCTCCTGCCCGACGCGGTTGATCCCATCGGCGTGGGAGGCACGGAGCTGCTCATCGTAGGTGTCGGTGTCTCCGTACTGGATCAGATCGGCCGGGAGCCCGACATCGGCCAGCCCACCCTCGACGGCCTCGCGGAAGTTCTTCTGGTTGCCGAGGTGGATCCGGGTCCCGATCGCGGTGTAGAGGGGGCCGATCACCTCCGGGCCATGCAGGACGGAGGCGGCAGTGACGACACGGGCCGGCAGCCAGGCCTTCTCCATCAGCGCCTGATAGCCCTTGGCCAGCTCGCGGCCCTCGTTCAGGATCGAGAGGCTCATCATGTGCCAGCGAATCTCGATGTCGCGGACCTTCTCGACTTCGAGCAGCCAGCGGGACGTCATCCAGGCCCACGGGCAACTGGAGTCGAACCAGAAGTCGACGGGCTGGCGGGTCGTGGCGGTGGTCGTCGTACTCATGGTCGCGCTGTCAGTGGTCATGTGGTCTCCCATTCAATGAAGCCGTGTCGGCTATGCGTCCTGACATCAAGATAGCGCACATTCATCGCCCCGGATTCACCGGGGACCATCGGAGTGCCACGCGATCACTGGCACGGCCTCAACGAGAGAGATTGGTACGGTCATGAGTCCTGTACGTTCAGGGATCGATGTGGCCACCGGCCCGACCGGGACATAGAGATCGGCTGATAGCCCGACCTGTTGGAAGCTCGTAGAGAGATTGGAGTAATTGCTCACCCAACGGATCAGGTCGCCCGAACCCGGAAGCTCCGACCTGTCGCCAGGATGTCAGGGGGGAACAGCCCGGTTCGCGTTCTCGAGAAGATTCACTCATCGCCAGACATATCGAGGGATACGGCTCGGTCACGTGGTTAACGGAGCTGCTGACCACTCATGGTGAATCCTCGGCGGATTCAGTTACGTTGCGGCGACACCACCTTTACATCACCGCTCTGTCACAGAGTCGTCGAATGCGGCTGATACACTCGCCGACAACGCACCCACCGATTCCAAGCGAGAGGACCCGACCTGACCATGGCCAGCGCCCCCATGACGGCTCCCGGCCCGGCCCCAAGCGTCGCCGCAGGCAACGGCAGAACACCTCCGGCCAGCGCTCCGGTGATCGCGGTGAGCGGGCTGCGCAAGACGCACGGCAAGGTCGTCTCGCTGCAAGGGCTGACGGCGGAGATCCCCTCCGGGGCAATCGGCCTGCTCGGGGCCAACGGGGCCGGCAAGACGACCCTGATCCGGCTGCTGCTCGGCCTCTCGGCGCCGTCCGGCGGCAGCGCCCGGGTCCTCGGACTGGACTCGCGCAAGGACGCGGTCCGGGTCCGGCAGCAGGTCGGGTACATGCCGGAGTCCGATTGCCTGCCGCCGGGTTCGACGGCCGCTGATTTCGTCGCCCACATGGCCGAGATGAGCGGCCTGCCGACCCGCGCCGCCCGGCAGCGCGCCGCCGACGTCCTCTACCAGGTCGGGCTGGACGAGGAGCGCTACCGGCTGATTCGCGGCTTCTCGACCGGCATGAAGCAGCGCGTCAAGATCGCCCAGGCCCTCGTCCATGACCCGCAGCTCGTCTTCCTCGACGAGCCGACCAACGGCATGGACCCGCAGGGCCGCGACGAGATGCTGGCCCTGATCCGCCGGATCAGCCGAACGATGGGGATCAGCATCGTGATGTCGTCTCACATCCTCGAGGACATCGAGCACACCTGCGACCACGTCGTCATCCTCGACCGTGGCCGGCTGATCGCCAACCAGTCGATCCGCGGCATTCAGCAACTGACCGGTGGCGACCTGCTCCTCCGGATTGACGGCAACCCGCAGCCCTTTGCGGACCACCTCCGGCAACATGGTCTGACGGTCGGGATGGCCGAGAAGACATCGGTCTGGGACGAGATCACCGTCCGCCATGACGACGACCACGTCTACGACGTGATCCGCGACTCGGCCGTCGCGACCGGGATCGCGCTACGGTCGATGCGCAACCGCTCCCGCTCCCTGGAAGACATCTACTTCAGCCGGATCGCCGAGGCCAACGCCCAGGACGGGCTGACCCCGGACGACGGCCGGGCGCCGTCGCAGTAGCGATTCGATCACTCACGAGTTCCAGTCCGGTTCCGTGTCCACTCACCCGAGGAGCGTTCCTGCATGATGACCTCCGGCCAGCCTGCGTCGTTCCCAGCCAACGGCGCGGCTTCCGTCGACGACGAGCGCTACGGCGAAGTCTTCGACCGTGGCTACCAGCACTACGAAGGCGACCGTCACGGCCGGGGCGGATCGGTCTGGGCGCTCGCCCGGTTCTCGATGAACCGGGCAATGGGGATCAAGAAGAGCTGGACCGCCAAGGTGATCCCGATCCTCGTCTACATCGGCGCGTTCATGACCGCGATCATCCCGATCGGGATCGAGAGCTTCACCGGCCAGGTCGTGATGCCCTACGACCAGTTCTTCGGCATCATCTTCCTGCTGATCGGTGTCTTCGTCGCCACGATCTCTCCCGAGATGCTCTGCGGCGACCGGCGCGAGAATGTCCTATCGCTCTACTTCTCCCGCCCGATCACCCGGCTGGACTACGTCCTCGCCAAGCTCCTCGCGACGGCCATGCTGACGCTGACGGTGACGTTCGTCCCCGCCTTCGTCCTCTGGCTCGGCCGGAGCCTCCTGGCCGATGCGCCGCTGAACGCGCTGGGGAACAACCTGGACGACCTGCTCCGAATCGCGCTGGCCGGCCTGTTGATCGCGTTCTACCTCGGCGCCGGCGGCCTGATGATCGCCTCCTTTACGGGCCGCAAGGCGATCGCCGTCGCGGTCACGATCGTCGGCTTCCTCGTTCTGGAGACGCTGGCGAACACGCTGCTTCAGGTCGTGCCGGACCGCTGGGAGAACCTCGTCATCCTGCTGAGCCCGTCCAACACGGTCGCCGCCTTCCTCTCGCAGCTCTTCCCGAACCCTGCCCCCGGCGGCGCGCTCAACACTGACGTCGCGTCCTCCCTCACCCTCTACCCCACCGAGGGCTATGTGGCCTTCCTGATCGGGATGGTGATCGTCGGCGTCGGCGTGATTCTGTCTCGCTACCTGCCCGAACGCTAGCCATCGTCCAGTCGCAACGCCACGCACCAGACCCTCCCCCACGACGCAGCCCCGACGAGAGGAACCCCGATGGTCCAGTCCCAGCCCACGACCGACACCCGCCCACCGGCCCCGGACGCGCTGCCGCCCCTGGCGCACCGCCCGTCCGGCAGCGCGACGCCCGAACTCCGCAATGACCAGGGAACCGCGACGTCGGCCCCACCGGCCGTTCTCGTCGACGGGGTCTCGAAGTGGTACGGCGACGTGGTCGCGGTCAGCGATGTCAACTTCGGGATCGGCCCCGGGGTGACAGCGTTGCTCGGGCCGAACGGGGCCGGCAAGTCGACGCTGCTCAAGATGATCGCCGGGCTGCTCGCGACCTCCAGTGGCCAGGTGACCGTCCACGGCGAGCCGGTCCGGGGTCGTCCGGAAACGTATCGCCGGATCGGTCTGGTCTCGGAGCAGGAGGAGCTCTACCCGTTCCTGACCGGGCGTGAGTTCGTCCGGCTGAACGCCTACCTGCAGAAGCTGCCGGACGTCGAAGCGGCGACCGACTGGGCGCTTGGCACCGTCGAGATGGGCGATGTTGCCGACCGGAAGCTGGGCGGCTTCTCCAAGGGGATGCGGCAGCGGATCAAGGTCGCGGCGGCATTGGTCCACAACCCGGACGTGCTGCTGATGGACGAGCCGCTCAACGGCACGGACCCGGTCCAGCGGGCCAATCTGATCACGCTCATCGAGCAGATTGGCGCCTCGGGCCGGACCGTGCTGGTCTCCTCCCACGTCCTGGAGGAGGTCGAGCGATTCGCCGGCAACATCGTCGTAATCATCAACGGGAAGCTGGCCGCCGCCGGGGATTACCGGACGATTCGCGACAAGATCGACACCCGGCCGCATCTGGTGAGGATCCGGGCGGCCGAACCACGCCGGCTGGCCGCGGCCCTGATCGGGGACCCGGCGACCGTCTCGGTCGAAGTGGACGCCGACGGCCTGATCCTGGCCCAGACCGCCGAGGCACGGTCGTTCTACCGGGCGGTGACCGGGCTGGCCCAGCGCAACGACATCCGCCTGTTCGAGATCCAGCCAGCCGACGACTCGCTCAACTCCGTCTTCGCCTACCTCGTCGAGCGGTAGCGGCGGCATTCGTAGGGGCGACCGTTGTGGTCGTCCGGTCGCCGCTGCGGCCATCGTCGCCGGCCGATAACGGCGCGGGCCAACTGGCCGTCCCACGTCCTGCACCGGGGCCGCGAACGACGATTTTCGCCTGACGGCGAAGGCCGCTGCGGCGGCCGGTCAGGGCAAGCCCGTGACCCTACGATCCGACCACCTCGTCTTCACACGGAGGCTCGCCCATCATGGTCACCGCCCTCTCCGGCGTCTTCTTTCGGCCACTGCCGATCACGACGCTGACCGTCCGCCAGTTCCTCGACGGCAAGGCGAACCGGATCGCCGGGCTGATCGGACTGATCCCGGCGGTCTTCGCCCTGATCTACCTGATCAGCCCCGGCGGGACCCGGTTCGAGTTCTTCGCCGACACCCTGTTCCTCAACCTGTTCGCGCCGACGGTGCTGCCGATCGCGACGCTGATTCTCGCGACCAGCGCCTTCGGCAACGAGCTGGAGGACAAGACGCTGGCCTACCTGACCCTAAAGCCGGTCTCGCGATTACGGATCGTGCTGGAGAAGTGGCTGGGCGTCGTCCTCGTCGGTATCCCCGTGATCCTGTTCGGACAGGTCGCGACGGCGATCATCCTGTCCTTCACGGATGGCAACGAGACCGAGCAGCGCTACGCCAATTCGACGTTCGCCGGTACGATCCCGGACTTCACCTCGGCGATCTGGCCGGCGCTGGCCGCCGGAGCCGTCGGGGTGATCATGTTCGCGTCGGTCTTCATTCTGATCAGCCTCTACATCCCGCGGGCGCTGCTGGCCGGCATCTTCTACGCCTTCGTCTGGGAGAGTCTGCTCGGTCGCTACCTGTCCGGTATCCGGCTGATCAGCGTCAAGCAGTACGTCCAGTCGGTCTTCACCCGGCTGCTGGACGACCCGAACATCACGATCGACGACCCGTTCCAGCTCCGCTCGGCCCTGCTGGTCGCCGGGATCACGGCGGTGATCTGCATCGCGCTCAGCACCCGCCGTCTCCGCCGGATCAACCTCGAATGAGCGGCCCGGCCAGCGCTGGCTGAACAGTCAGGATGGGCTGAGGGTCGCGGCGCAGGTGGAGTGAGATGACGGCGGCGACGGCGCAGAGTCCGGTGGCGCCGAACCAAGCGGGGGAGAACCGGCCCCGAAGACCGGACGACACATCGGGGCCGGGAGGGACGCGCACCAGTGGACCTGGCAGGCGGTCTCACACGATTCAGGCAGGCATCGCGACGGCTGGGTCACTCGCAGTATCCGCCCACGCCGGTCGAAACCAAACGGTCCGATCATGAGGATTGCGGAACAGGATCGATATTCATTCGAGGTGGCTGGGGGCGGAACGGACCTCTCCCCCAGCCCCTCTCCGGCTCCCGGTTCGCTCCATCACCTGAAGGTGATCTCGGCTCACCGGTCCCAGAGAGGGGAGCAGCAGCCGTGATTGAGGGGTCTGGCGACCCAAATGAAAGCCGCCGTAGGGACATGGCTCTCGCTGCGCTGGCGTTGTCCGCGCCGGAAAGTGCCATGTCTGCCATCACTATGCCGAAGCGATTGCCCTCCCCATCACCAGGCTGACGCCCAGCGGCCGACCCACCAATCGCGGTGCGGCATCCCGCTGACCTGCGCGGAGGCGATCATTTGCCCCATGTCGAGCGGGATGCGCCGGATTTCGACGCCGATGACGCCGCCGGTCGTCTCGACGATGGCGTAGTCGGCCCAGCGCACGTCGCGGTTGGTGGGCAGATCCGGCGTCCCTGGTCCGACACCGGGCAGCCCGACGCTGCCGGGGTTGAGCAGCAGGCGCTGATCGGTTTCCCGGAGCAGGCGGATGTGGGTATGGCCAGCGGCGTAGACATCGCACAGGTGACCAGCGAACATCGCATCGAGGTCCCGCTCTGACGTCGTCGCCGAGATGACCTCGTCGTGCGACCGGGGTGAGCCGTGCCCGCAGAGCAGCGTCCCGGCGACCCCGAGGTCGACCGGCAGCACCGGCGGCGCGGTGCGGAGCCACGCCAGCGTGTCCGCATCGAGTTGCTCGAGGGTCCACGCGGTCAGGTCCCGACCGATCTCGCTGTCGGACGCCGACGGCTCGGCCGCCGCTGATCCAAGCACCCAGGCGTCGGTGTTGCCGAGGACGTTTGGGCAGCCGATCTCCCGTAGTCGTCGGATGACGGCGGCCGGATATGGACCGAGTACCGCGACATCGCCGAGGCAAACGATTCGGTCGACTGACCGACCCGCCATGTCCGCCAGCACCGTATCGAGGGCGATGAGATTGCCGTGGATGTCCGCGATCAGCCCGATCCGCACCCTGATCACCTCACGATCCGACCTCTGCGCGTCCAGCCACGATAGTACGCCGACGGACGGAGCGTTCCGGCCGCGCATAGCCTGAAGGGCCGGGGCCACCTCGATGCCGAGGGAGTGACACTCACCCATGACCACAACCGGACTGCGCATCTACCTGATCGGCGCCGGCTACATCGCCCGGGAGCACGCGGCGGCGATCGCGCTGCTGCCCGACCCGGACACCGTCGAACTCGCCGTCGCCGACCCGAGCCCGGCCGCGCGGGACGGGTTCCTCGCCCGGTTCCCCGGCACCCGTGTGGTCATCGATGCTGAGGAGCTGCTGGCGGAACCGGCCCGGCCCGACGACATCGTGATCGTCGCGACGCCGCCGTTCGTCCACCGAGACCTCACGATCCGGGCGCTGGGATCCGGTCGCAACGTCCTGTGCGAGAAGCCGCTGGCGATGGACGTCGCCGAGGCCGAGGCGATGGTCGCGGCGGCCCGGCGGGTCAACCGGCTGCTGGCCGAGTGCAGCTCCCGGTTCCTCGGGAAGCCGACGACGGCGATGGTCCGGGATCTGATCGCGGCCGGGAACCTCGGTCCGCTAACGCAGGCGACGTTCGTCCACCGGGTCCACCGCTTTCGAACCGGGATCGACTTCATGCCGGAGACGACCTGGTTCCTGGACAGCCTCCGGAGCGGCGGTGGCGTCCTGATGGACTGGGGCTGCTACGACCTGACGACCCTGATCGACGTGCTGCGCCCGATTCGGGTCGACGTGACGACAGCCTGGAGCGTCAACCCGGAGACCGAGATCCATCTCGCGCCCGGGGTCGTCTTCGACACCGACCAGCAGATCGGCGCCAGCATGGTCTTCCACCGGGCTGATGGGGAGCGGGTGCCGATCATCTACGAGCGGGCCGCCGCGACCCATGGCAAGGAGCGCCAGATCGTCGAGATCGAGGGACGGCGCGGAGCCGTCCGGTGGGACTGGCTGGACTGGGCCGGTGATGACCGGGTGACGGTCACGACTGACCAGAACGGCCAGCCGGCCGAGACGACGCACCACCCTGGACGCCCACTCGCCCCCGCGCACCAGCGACCGCTGCTGGCCCTCGCGGCGCGGCTGCGGGGCGAACCGCACGACTCGGTCGTCGGAGACCAGGCGCTCTTCAACTTCCGCTGCCTGCGCGCGATCCAGGATGCCGCGACGACCGGCCAGCCGCAGACCATCACCATGGAGGAGCCTGAGGGATGACCTCGACCCTCTTCGCGATGGACACCAGCTTCTTCGGTTCCCTCGGTGCCTACGGGTTCGACGCCCGCTTCGAGATGCTGCGCGAACTCGGCTACGACGCGACCTACCTGACCGTCTGGAACGAAGTCGCCTGGCAGGACCTTCCACGACTGACTACCTTCCCGGCCTTCCACTGGCACGCGGTCGAAGGGACGGACCTGTCCGGGCGGCTGGCGGAGGCGGCGCCGTATCTGGCGCTGGTCAGCATCCTCGGTAGTCGTAGCTACAAAAGTGGCAGCGCCTGGACGACGGCGAGCTGGACGTCTTCGCCCCGCTGAGCGTCGTCTGCGCGGCCGGCTTCGACGGGCCGATCGGCATCCAGGGCTACTCGGTCGGCGGGGACGACTGCACGAAGCTGCGCCGCTCGCTGACGGCGTACCGTGACATCGAGCGGCGACTGGACGCGCACCCGGAGTGGGCGTCGCTGCGGCCTCCCGCTGAGCCAGCCACACCCGCTCAACCGACCCCAGTCTCGGTCAGACCGACGACTGAAGGCGGAGCCCGTGCACGTCTGCCCGGTCAACGGTTCGCCGGGCGGACCGGGATGCTGCGCTTACGCTATCGTTTGATCAGTGCTTATCTGAGAATCTCCGAGAAAGGTCCGTCCGTGCTAAGGAACGTGTTCAAGGTCGTCGCGATCGCCGAGGGGTTCTCGTGGCTGGCCCTGCTGACCGCGATGTTCTTCAAGTGGGTGCTGGGTCATGACGAGGCGGTCGCCATCCCCGGCATGATCCATGGCTGGGTGTTCATCGCCTACTCCGTGCTCGCCATCGCGATGTGGCGGACGCAGGGCTGGTCGATGCGGACCGTCATCATCGCCCTGATCGGCGGCGTCGTCCCCCTCGGCACCTGGTGGGTGGAGCGGCATCTGAACCAACTTGAGGGGGAGTCGTCCCAGCCGGTTGCCGCCGCGTAGAAACGTTTGGTACATCTGACAGGCAGACGCCCCGTCTCCGATTCTGGAGGCGGGGCGTGTTCCTTTTTCTGAACGAGTGTCAGATCAGACGCCGCTGGGCATTCCCCTCACCCTTCGTGTTCGGCACAGCGTGATGCGTGACCAGTCATGGACCAATCACGCCGCGCTCGATGGCACCGGTGGTGACGCACCTGAAGCAGCCGCACCCACCGGCAGGTCTGGAAAGAACAGGGCAGGGAGCAGCACGACGAGCGCCCTGCAGGAATGAGATCCTGGCGGGGCGCTCACTGGTGGCTTGGACCGACGCAATCACTCTCCGCTGAACATCGCGCTGAGGTTGACGTACGACGTCTGACTGTCGCCGAGCGGGTCGCGGGGGTTGTCCTGTTCGACGACCAGCCAGCGTGTGCCGCCGACGGTCTCGGCCGCCGCCAGCACTGGTCGGAAGTCATAGTTCCCGGTCCCTACCGGGGCGTCCTCGCCGGCCGGGTCCATGTCCTTGATGTGCAGGCTGGCGAATCGGCCCGGCCAGGCGCGGATCAACTCCTCACCCGAACGACCGGCCGTCTCGGCCCAGAACACATCGAGCTCGAAGTTGACCAGCGCCGGGTCGGTCTCGTGCAGCAGCAGCTCGAGCGCGGACAGGTTGGACTCTGACCAACCCTCGCTGTGGCGCAGCTCGAAGTCGTGATTGTGATAGAGAAAGGTCAGCCCCATGTCTTTGGCCGCCTCCCCGAAACCGTTGAAGATGCCGGCCAGGCGCCGGACCTGATCCGGCGTCTCCAGGTAGTCCTCCCGAGGGACGCCAGGAACGATCAGATTCTGTCCGCCGATGGTGACGACGTCGCTGGCCGCACGCTCGAAGTCGTCCATCAAGGCGGAGAACGGCGTGTGGGCGCCCATGGCACGCAGACCCAGTTCGTCCAGGCGGCGCCAGACGGCGCCGGGCTTCTGGTCGCCGTACCCGGCGAACTCGACGGCCGGATAGCCCATCGCGGCGACGGCGCTGAGCGTTCCCAGGGCGTCGCCCGCCATCTCGTCGCGGACGGTGTAGAGCTGCAGGGCGATCTGATCGGTGCTGAACATATGGCCTCCTCAGGCATCGGTCGGGGCGGACGGTCTGGTGACGTCCACAGCAAGGTAGTGACCAGAGCTGGCCACGCGCCCTGCGCAACGCGCTCTGCTCAACCTAACGACCGATGAGGACTCACGGGGCGTTGGGAGCTGCGCTGTTCTTCTACGTCCTGTCCATCGTCTGCGTTAGTCACGCGAATCACCGGCGCCAGCTTGCGTATCGGTCGGATACTGCGACGCCAAAAAAACCAGAACCGGGCTTATCGTTCGGCGCCTGAAGGAGGAAGCGTATTGGGCAAATGGGTGGCTAGCGAACACCTGGCATCCATAAACGATCCACCGGCCCGTGCTCGCGAGCACGAGCCGGTGGATCGGACGGGTGACAGCGATGCTCCTCATCGAGTGCATCCGCCTTGCGGTTGCCGCGGGTCCAACGCTCCCTCTGACTGTTCGTTCTTCGATGGCGCGACCGCATGCATAGGGCGTGATCAGGTAGTGGATTGCCACTGGCGACGGCAGAGGCGGTCGGACGGTCTGCTTAGGTGTGGGGGGGTCGTGGCCATGGGAACGTGCTCCTCTCATGGTGCCTCAAGCATCCTGCTGGTGCCATGAGTTTCAGTAACCCGATCAGCTCATCGGAGCAGTGGGGCCTGCGTCGCATCGGAGATGTGCTGTCGCCAGGAGTGTCGGGGCTCGAAGCCGAGCAGCTCCCGGGCGGCCTCGATCGCGAACAGCGACTGGTAATCGCCTAGCTCGTGCCGGATCTCGACGTCCGGGAAGACCGCCTGCATCAGCTCGGCGGTCGGGGTCGTCATGGTCGTGTCGATCGCCGCGATGATGACGTTGTGCGAGCCCGTCACCGGCGCCTCCAGTCCGAGTCGGCAGGACTGGGCGACGTCGCGGACATCGATGTAGCTCCACAGGTTCCACTTCCGCGCCGCCGGGTCGCCCCAGGCGCCGCGCAGGTTCTCGTACTCGTCCGGCCGGAAGATGTTCGAGAAGCGCAGCCCGACGAACGGGATCCCGGACCACTCCGAGATGTGGGCCGCCATCGTCTCGCCGACGACTTTGGAGAGGGCGTAGGTCGAGGTCGGGAGCGGGAAGTGGGCCTCGTCGATCGGCGCGTACAGAGGCGGTGTCTCGAACGGCAGACCGAGGGTCGTCTCGCTGGACGCCCAGACAACGCGCTTCAGCTTCAGCAGTGCCGCGGCGAGGAAGATGTTGCTGTTCATCGCCGTGTTGACCGTAAAGGTGTGAGCCGGGGTCGAGATATCCCCAGAGGGGATGTTGGCGAGGTGGACGACGCCCTCGCAGCCAGCCAGCGCCTCGACGGTCTGGCCGTAGTCCGTCACGTCGACCTGCAACACCCGCACGCCGAGGTCGGCTGGCCCGGCCGCGACATCGATTGCGACGACCTCATGGCCGTGGGCGAGCAGATCCCGCACGACCGCCTGCCCCGCCTTGCCGCTGGCTCCTGTTACGCACACCTTCATGGAACCCGATCCCTTCTCACGTTGTCCCAATCGCCCGACCGTCGTTCGGCGGGGCGGCATCACTGACAAGGGACACAGCAAGAAGCTGACCGGGCCAACGCAACCCGGCCCGTCAGCGCCGTGTCGAGGCACCCATAGGGAAGCGTCCGACACGTCCGCCAGGGATCGACCTCCGTCGCACAACCAGTGCGAGGGGCGTCAGACGGCCAGCAGGGGCGCCGGGCAAGCGAACGAACTGTCGGCGGCTTCACACCACCGGATCATGCCATCTGACGCAGGCTCACTTTGCCAGCACGCCAGGGTCGTCTCTACGGCTGATGACGGGCTCCCGGCAATCGATACCCCACCTGTGTCGCTTTCGAGGCGGTCCGTTCATCGGTTGAAGCGAGGCGGTCTTGTCTCGATTGAACGACGACAGTCACTGGCAGGGAGGGACATGGCGCTGCGCTGCGTCGTTCCGGTCCCACGACTGAGCGCCTCGACAGCGCGCTCCCGCCCCTGCCGCCAATTGATCCGACGGTTGCGGAGACGATGCGGGAGGACGGCAGACGGGACCGATCGAGGGCTGAGTGGACGGGCCATCGCCTGCTTCACCCAACCCTCGGTCGGTCCCGCGAACCCGGCTATCGCCCGGGTCTCTTGTGAGGACTGACCCGAGAAGGCCTAGTCCCGGAAGTTGACGTAGAGGGCGTAGATCACGCCCGGCACCCAGACCGCGATCGTCAGAATGACGCTGAACAGGAAGGAGATGCCGAGCCCGCGCTTGAGGAAGACCGCGGCGGGCGGCAGGACGAAGCAGAGAACCAGGCGGAGGATGGAACCGAGCATGGGACAGACCCTTTCACAATAAGGACAGGACACGAACGAGACGGCCGGCACCGCGCCGGCTGCCGGCCGGGGAACACCCCAGCGTGTGCGATGGCCAAATGATACTGGCAGTCCATGCCCGGACGATGACGACCCGGTCACCCCAGTGTGGCGACAGCTTCGCCCTGAATGCAGCGGCGATATCAACCAGGACCGGCCGTGAGCCAGTTGATCCGGAACCGGTCGACCTCGATCGGTTCACCCGCTGACAGCGCCTCACTGAACATCTCGTCGTCGTCCTGATTGAAGGACGCGATGCTGCCGTGCCTGGGCGTCGCCACGTCCGGTTCGACCGTTACGAACTCGTACCGGGGAAACCGGGTCGCCGATCGGGTCAGGAAGTCGTCTGGGTACCAGTCAGCTCGACCCACGATCCGGACGGATACCCGGTCGTCCGCCTGCATGGCCAACTCGTCCGGTAGTCCGTCTGTCATCGTCAATCACCGCCTCTCAAGGCACACCGGTCTGGATGACCGGAACGTCCGGACATGATGAATCTGGCTCTGCTCAGTCACCTAATGCGTTCATCCTACCCGAACGTGTCTGGTTGATGGACCGGTACACATCCAGAACAGGTCGCTTAGCTCAATCGCCGCGGCTCCCGGACGGTCCGCTCGTTCTCGACGGTGCCGGTGTTCAGGGTCGTGTTCGGCTCCAGCAGGAGGAGCTGGCACTCGCCGTCGATCGACTCGGGCCGGTGCTCCACACCGTGCGGGACGATCAGGAACTCGTTCGGCCCGAGGTCGATGGCACCGTCCCGCAGGTGCATCCGCAGGTGTCCCTGCACGACCAGGAACAGTTCGTCCTCGGTCTCGTGGTGGTGCCAGTGAAACGATCCGCTCACTTTCACGAGCTTCACCTGGAAGTCGTTGATATCCCCCGCCACCCGTGGGCTCCAATGATCCGAGAACTGGTTGAATGCTTCGGCCAGGTTGACCTTCCTGAGCGCCATGGGGAAACCTCCGTGGGTCCGGGTTGCCGGTGAGGGCGATCGCTCCTCGACACCGTCCGGCTCTCATCATCGTCGCCTCAGTCAATGGGCCAGCCCGAGACGCACTGGTGGGCATCCCGGCGACCGGTTTGTACGATAGGATCGTATGGATGACACCCGGCGCGGGCAGCGACGGTTCGACCAGTTCGAGACCAGACCGAACCACAGAGGAGACAGACGATGGCCGAGGCAACCACGGCGGACACGAGCGCACAGGTCGCCCAGACGACCGCCCATCGGCGCTGGCCCGAATCGAAACGCAGGATGAGCTTCGGCCTGATGGTCCCGCTCGGCGAGGGCAGCCACTTCGGCGGGACCGCGGCCCCGTCCTTCGACCAGATCCACGAGATCGTCAGGACCGCTGATGCGGCCGGCATCGAGATCGCCTGGTTCGCCGACCACTTCTCATCTCCACCCTCGAAAGAGATGGACCGTGAGCGCGGCTGCTGGGAGGCATTCAGCCTGATGGCCGGGCTGGCCGGGGCAACGAAGGACCTCGGCATTGCCTACGGCCCCATGGTCGCCTGCGCGACATTCCGCACCGCCGGGCTGCTGGCCCGAATGACGGAGACGATCGACGAGATCTCCGGTGGCAAGTTCATCCTCGGGCTCGGGGCCGGGTGGCACAGGCCGGAGTACGACGCCCACGACTACCCGTTCGATCATCGCGTCAGCCGGTTCGAGGAGATCATCCACGTCGTCGCGGACATGCTGCGCGAGGGGGAATCGACGTTCTCCGGTGAGTACACCCGGACGGACGGCGCGTTCAACCGCCCGGCTGGACCGCGGGCAAAGACCGGCGGTGCCCCAATCCTGATCGGCTCCTCCGGCGACCGGATGCTGGGCATCCTGGCGCGCTACGCCGACGCCTGGAACACCGGCTGGCAGCACGAGGTCGATGCCGTCCGCGGCAACTTCGCCAAGCTGGACGCCGCCTGCGAGGCCGTCGGGCGCGACCCGAAGAGCGTCGTCCGAACCGTCGGCGGCAATGTCGGGCTCGATGGGGCGACGAACCGGCGCGGCGCGATGCTGACCGGGAGCGATGATGAGATCGCGACCCGCCTCGTCGAGTTCCGCGACTTCGGTACCGACCACTTCATCGTCGGGCTGGACCCCGCCACCCCGGAAAGCGTCGCCCACCTCGGCCGGATCATCGAGCAGGTCGACCGCGCCTGAGCCCGGAGGGCCAATTCCCCTGTCTCCGCTCCTGGCCGGTCCGTCAGTCTTCGACCAGCGATCCGGACGACATGCCGTTGTCCGACTACCACAGGGGCAGAACCGGGCTTGCGGCGCGAGCTGACAGATCGACCCAAATGGCCCCGCGACTGGCGATTCGGAGCGGCCGGTATAGTGCCGAACCACCCCAGCGGGATCGGCCCCGATCTGGACCATCTGGTTCGGACCTCGCCCTGATGAATGGCAGCGAAGCGGCTGGTACGTGTTGACACGGTTGAACCCGGACCACTGTCTCGCCTGGAGGCAAAGGCCGCTGCGGCGGTTGGGCCGGCAAGCTGCGCCCCTACGAGAACCGCATCCCCTTTCGCGACTCGTCGGGTTCGATGAGTCGCTACCCCGGTGGTTTGCTACGATCGGTCGGAAGGACCCAGCGACCGGCCCGGCGTGGTGCATGGTCGCGATCCAGACTTATAGAGGAGCAGTGGCATGTCGGCATCCGAACAGGTGCGGGTCGGGATCGTCGGTCTCGGCGTCGTCGCGCAGGTCACCCATATCCCGGTCCTGACGAGCCTCCCAGAGCGATTCACGATCACCGCGATCTGCGACGTCTCCCGACAACTCGTCGACGCGATCGGCGATCGGCTCCACCTCCCCGCCGACGCCCGACACACCGACGCCAACGAGCTGGTCGCCCGATCGGATCTCGACATCGTCCTCGTCCTTACCAGCGACGAGTACCACGCGGAGCAGGCGATCGCCGCGCTGGGCCACGGCAAGCATGTCCTGATCGAGAAGCCGATGGCGCTCAACCGGCGCGACGCCGAGGCGATCATCCGGGCCCGCGACGCCGCCGGCCGGCAGGTGATCGTCGGGTACATGCGCCGCTTCGCTGACGCGTTCACCCAGATGAAGGACCGGCTGCCAGAGCTCGGACCGATCACCTACGTCCGGGTGCGAGACATCATCGGACCGAACGCGTTCTTCATCGACCAGGTCCAGGACATCCTCAGTTTCGACGACCTGACCGACGCCCAGAGGCGGGACCGCACCGATCGCGGCCGGGAGCAGGTCGACGCCGCAATCGGCGAGGCGGCACCCGATCTCGTCAGCGCCTACCGAATGCTCTGCGGCCTCGGCAGCCACGACCTCTCGGCGATGCGGGAACTGATCGGCGTGCCGGACCGGGTGATCGCCGCCGAGACCTGGCGGGGCGGTCGCTTCACCGTCGCGACGTTCGCAAAGGACGACTTCCGGGTCACGTTCGAGATGGGTGTCGACAGACAGGGCCGGTTCGACGCCCACATTGCTGTCTACGGCGAAAGCGGCACGATGACCGTGTCCTACGACACGCCCTACATCCGGCACCTGCCGACGACGCTGACGATCGAGCGGACCAAGGGCGAGGCCTACCACGTCGAGACGATTCGCCCGACCTTCACCGACCCGTACACCCGCGAGCTGATCCATGTCCATGACGTGCTTCACGGCCGGGCGACCGTGAAGACGACACCCGAGGATTCCCTGGACGACCTCGAACTGTTCCAGCAGATCATCGACGGGATAAGGGCGAACCGGGCGTAGTGCGGACGATCGGAATCAGGAGCTGTCCTGACTCGGTAGTCTGGACAACGGGACTATCGCTGATAGAGTGGAATCGAATCGCGTCGCCCCCCGCCGATTCGCGGCGACTACGCCCAGTCGCGAGGAGCATCCCCATGCGTGTGCCCGCCCTGACTCGCCACCACCGCCTGTGGTCGATCGTCACCGTCATCTGCCTCGTCCTGTCCCTGCTCGGCTCCGTGACCGCCCCACAGGCGAGCGCCACCCAGTCGTCCGGTGGGACTGATCCCATCGACCCGGGCGCGCTCGTGCCCGGCGTCGTCGCGCTGGAGGACGCAGGGCTCGACGGCATGATCCCCAGCGCCGTCTACAGCTCGGCGACGCTGGAGCAGTTCCTCGCTGGCGCCGGACTGCAGGACGACGACCTGGCCGAGACGTACGCGGACGCCGGATTCGTCAGTCACTACGAGGCGTGGTGGGCGGACGAGGACGCCGTCGTCGCCATCCGTCAGGGCGACCCGTGGAACCCGGTCAGCCAGGTCCGCTTCTCCGTCTACCAGTTCGAGTCGGACGCGGGCGCCGAAGACGGACTGGCCGGGCTGGGGGACGCCTTCCCGACGATCGACGACACCGGGATCGACGTCGGTGACGAGACGATCGTCTTCGACGCGTCCTCTTCCTTCGACGGGCTCGAACTGGACGGCATCGATGCCACCGTCCGGACCGGCCCCTTCGTCATCGGCGTCCTCGTCCGGACGCAGGAGGACAGTCCAGTCCGGGACGATGAGATCGACGTCGCCGAGGAGCTACTGGAGGGCTTCGTCGACACCATCGAGGCTCTGGACGACCCGCCGGCCAACGCGCTCGGGCTCGATCTCGTCCGGTTCGACAGCCCGTCCCTCTTCATCAACGTCGACAGCTACCTGGTCCGCGACGGCGAGTCGATCTGGGCCTACTCCGGCGAATCGACCCGTGACCGCGAGGAGTTCACGGAAACTCTGATCGACGGCGGTGGGGTGTCACGGTATGAGGTCTTCCAGGTCCTCTCGACCGAGGAGTTTGCGGACGAACCGACCAGCTACCAGATCGACGCCGTCGTGACGACCTTCGAGGACGAGGAGCTCGCCGCCGACACGTTCGACTTCACGGTCGACAGCTGGGAAGGGGCGGGCTACGACGTCACCGAGCTGGACGATGCCCCAGACATTGGCGAGGACTCGATCGCCTTCAAGGCGGTCGACGAGGACGAGACCGACTTCAGGTCCATCGCCGCCTGGGTGGACGGGACTGAGGTCTACCGGCTCTACCTCTCGCTGCCGACCCGGTTCGCCGACGACAACGCCTTGTTCGCCTTCATCGACGTCCAGTCCGCCTGTCTTGCCAATGGGAACTGCGGCGACTTCCAGGACCTGCCGGACGCGATCGCCGACGACGCCGGGCCGCTGGTCGAATCCGATCCGATCGATGAGGACGATACAACCGCGACCAACGACTCTGACAAACCCACCATCCTCGGGGGCGACGACGACGCTACTCCCGAGCCCGATAGCGACGAGGGGACCTATGCGGGCGACGCGTTCGACTTCACCCTGAGCTGGGACGAGGACGTCTGGACACAGGACGAGGACTACGAACCGCTGATCGGGTCGGAGGGCCTCCGGCTGGACCGTGAGGACGGGGGCTCGCTGTTCATCGACGTGATCGATGACCGCTCCGGCCGCTCCGTCGCCAGTTGCCTGGAGGAGACGGCCGACCTGATCCTCGGCGAGGCCGGAGTCGACGACATCGAGCCAGCCATCGACGAGGACGGCGACGAGATCGCCGGGGAGACGGACGCCTTCGCTTTCGCGGCCTACACCGTGACCTTCGAAGGGGAGCCAGGGCTGGACTACGTCGGCTGCGCGATGCTGGAGGACGGCGAGTCAGCTGTCGCTTTCGTCTACATCAGCGCCGACGTGGACGAGATCGAGGCGCAGCTCGCTGACATCGAAGAGATCGTCGACGGGTACGAGGCCGGGTAGGCGATCAACCCGGCTCGTGTCCGATCGCGGCCAATGGGCGGAGACCAGGCTCGGGTCGTGGGATGTCGCGCAGAGCCGGCAGAAGCAGCATCGCCAGCGGCAGGGCGACGTTGACCGCGACGAAGATGGCCAGCGTCGTCTCCAGCCCGAGCGCCGACAGGAGGAAGCCGTAGACGAGGACACCGACCGGGAGCGTGCTGGCGCCGACCGCCGAGACGGCCCCGAAGACGCGGCCGCGCATCCCGGCCGGGACCTGCTCCTGCATGACCGACATCGACATCGGGTTGATCGGCTCGAAGGTGCTGGCACTGACGAAGATCGCCGCCGCGATCACCCACCACGGCGGCACGGCCAGCAGCACCGTGAAGCAGAGCGCCCGGATCGTGAACCCGCCGAAGAGCAGCACGCTCCGGGACAGGCGAGAGGCGACCGCCGCGTAGACCACGTTGCCGACCAGTGACCCGGCTCCCAGCGCCGAGAAGATCAGGCCCAGCGGCAAGGCACTCCCGTAGATCTCGTTGGCGTAGACGGGCAGGATCACCGCGTAGAGGGGCTCGGCGATCAGCCCACCGAGCGAGAAGGCGGTGATCATCCAGAACAGGACCCGCCGACTGTAGAGGAAGCGAAACCCCTCCCGGATTTCACCGAGATACCCTCGCAGGCCACGCACGCTACCCGACGCCGTCGTCACCACCCGAACGGCACCAGGCAGCAGCAGCCCGACGATTCCGGCGGAGACAGCGAACGTCGCGGCGTTGACCCAGAGCAGGTTGGCCGGACCGATCACGGCGATCAGGACACCGGCAAGGGGCGGTCCGAGCAGCCCGGCCACCCGGCGGGTCGTACTGTAGAGGGCGTTGGCCCGGTCCAGCGACAGCGTCATCCTCTGGACGAGATCGGGGAAGATCGCCAGGCGCGCCGTCTGGCCGGGGCCGTCGAGGAACGCCCCGAGGAAGACGAGCGCCAACAACTGCCAGAACGCCAGCCCGACCGTCAGGTACAGCAGCGGGATCAGCAGCGTCGTCAGACCGGACGCAACGTCCGAGACGATGCTGACGGCGCGGTAGCCGAGTCGGTCGACGACCGCGCCACCGAAGATCCCGACGACGATGACGGGCACCGTCCCGACGGCGACGGTCAGCCCAGTCAGGCCGGCGCTGCCGGTCGTCGCCAGCACGAACCACGGGATCGCGAGGGCGCTGAAGGTGTTGCCAAGCTGCGAGATCGTGTTCGCGGCCAGCAGTGCGACCACTGGGCGACGCTGATCAGGGGCGGGTCCTGAAGATTGAACGTGTGATCTCATCATGAACAGATCTCCGTTGCCAGCAGCGGGACTGTTCGTCCCTGCCATGGTCGGAGGAGCCGCGCCGACAGCGAATGCGTGAGCCACAAGGTACCAGCCGGACACTTTTCCGTCCCTGGCTCACCCGACCGGGTTGCCACCCTGCCGTAGAGTGGTCCCAGCACCGACCACTTGGCGACTCCTTCGTCCAACCAGTCAGGGTGTCCCGATCGGCCCTCTGGCCGCCGGACTATTGGAAGGGAAGCGGATGCGCGACTCACAGCTACAACGCGGACAGCGGCGGGTGGCGCTCGGCATCGTCGCCGTGCTTATGGTCGGGCTCGTCGGGCTGACCGCAGCGCCTTTGACGACCAGCGCCTCGGCCGGCCAGCCCGCAACGCGGCCCGGCCACAGAATCGGAAGCATCAGCTCATCCTCCAGTCATTCAACCTCAGACCAGACGACCGGCGCTGACGGGACGGCTGAGCCGAAGACCGGACAGATCACCAGTTCCACGACGACCTTCAGCGATGAGGAACTCGGGTTCACCGTCAGTTGGGAGGAGGGCGTCTGGGCAGCACAGCGCGACCACGTCCCAACTGCCGGCGCCCTCGCCGGGGTCCTGCTCGTCAACATTGCCGGCGGGCTCCTCTACATCGACGCGATTCCGGCGGGCGATCTCACGGACGCCGCGGACTGCGTCGCGAGCAACCAGTCCCTGATCGAAGGGTTCGAGACCGTAACCGACGTCACTCCACTGGAAGATGCGGACGGTGCGGGGATGAGCGACGAGTCTGGGGACCCGGCCTTCGTCATCTCGACGGCGGAGATCGATGGGGAGCCGGCTTACCTCTACGTCGGCTGCGCCAGCATCGATGGTGGCGCAGCTTTCCTGGCCTTCACCTACTACCTCACCCAGGGTGACGGACTGGACGCGGACAAGTTCATCGCCGGCTGGCTACCGGATGTCCAGGCCGTCGTGGATTCCCTCGATCGCGAATGAGCGATGGCTCTCGTCCGTAGGGGCGTGGGCTTGCCCCGCCCGGCCGCCGGAGCGGCTATCGCTCTCGTCCGTAGGGGCGTGGGCTTGCCCCGCCCGGCCGCCGGAGCGGCTATCGCCTCGAAGGGCGATAGCTGGTGCTACGGGTTCAACCGCGTTTGTGTTTGCCGATCCGCTCGGCATCTCTCATGCCTCAACGGCGCCGCCCCCACCGCCAGCATTGCCCACGCGCGGAGCTCATTCGCACACGGTTGAATCCGGAATGCCGTCTCGCCTGCCGGCGAAGGCCGCTGCGGCGGCCGGACGACCACAAGGGTTGCCCCTACGACGATGTGCCGCCCCTCCTCACCGCCATACATCGTGCGCTTGCGAGACCAGCTTGAGCCCCGCGCTCCATCCGCGGATGGAGAGGGGTGGGGCGAGGTCACACGGCGTCAACCAGGCAGAACTCGTTGCCCTCGGGGTCGGCCATCAGGTAATGGCGGTTGCCCGGCTCGGACCCAATGCGCCGCTGCGTGGTCGCCCCCAGCCCTTCCAGCCGGTCACGCTCGCCTTCGAACGTCGTTCCCCCGATCAGCCGCAGATCCAGGTGAAGGCGGTTCTTCACGGTCTTGCCATCGGGCACTCGTTGGACACAGATCCTCGGTTGCCGACCGTCCTGATGTTCGACCCATGACCAATCTGTGCCGCCCTCGACTTCATTCCAGCCAAGTGCCCTGGCCCAGAAACGTCGCACCGTCACCATGTCGTCGCTGTCGATCACGATCGCATCCAGCTGAACGGACATTCCCGTTTCCTTCCCGGATCATCCCACCGCCAACCTACGGGTTGGCCGTTCGCTCGGTTCCTGTGACTTCCACCCAGGCTACTGCCACAATCGGGCAGCGCTTGCCCCATAATGGCGGTCCACCCGGCGACGTGTCCGGCAAGGCGATCCCCAGTGAGAGGGCAGCATCATGGTGGCACGGACGTGGTTCATCACCGGCTCGTCGTCTGGCTTCGGTCGCCAGATGACCGAGATCCTGCTCGCCCGGGGCGATACCGTCGCCGCGACGGCCCGGCGGCCGACCTCGCTCTCCAACCTGGTCGACCGCTACGGCGATCGGATCTGGACGGCGCAGCTCGACGTGACGGATACGGCGCAGGTCCGGCAGGTCATGGCCGACGCCTTCGGGGCGCTGGGCCGGATCGACGTCGTAATCAGTAACGCGGGCTACGGGCTGGCCGGCGCGGCCGAGGAACTGAGTGACGGACTGATCGAGCGCCAGATCGCGACCAACCTGCTCGGCTCGATCCAGGTTGGACGGGCGGCGATCCCGAGGCTGCGCGAGCAGGGCGGCGGCCGGATTATCCAGATCGGCAGCATGGGCGGCCAGCACGCTTCGCCCGGCCTGAGCCTCTACCACGCAACCAAGTGGGGGATCGAGGGTTTCTATGAGAGCGTCATGAAGGAGATCGCGCCCTTCAACATCGACGTGACGATCGTCGAGCCCGGCCGGGCCCGGACGGAGTTCGTTGGCGGCAGCATGGTCTTCTCCGACCATCTCGAGGTCTACGACGGCGTCATGGAGCATTTCCGGGCGCTGGCTGCTGGCGACATCGACGGCCGGGCGGCGGCGGCGATGGCCCCCGGCGATCCGCGCAAGGTCGCGCAGGCGATCATCGACTCGGTCGATGTCACCCCCGCCCCCCGGCGATTGACGCTTGGCAGCGATGCCTACGAGACGATGACCGCCTCACTGCGGGAGCGGCTGGCGGAGATGGAGGCCAACCGCGACCTGGCCTACAGTACCGACGCCGACGATGTGGTCGCCGCCCGCGCCCGGGCCGAATCCCGCGCCAATCAGTAGCGATCAATCAGGACGGTGGCTAGCTGGACGGGATACCTATTCCGGCGTTCCCTCCAGCCGGCTGACCGTGCCCGCCGTCAGATGCAGAGCGATGCGATCGAGGACGATCAGCACCGCCAGAGCGACGGCCATCGCGGTTGCTCCGCCGCTAATTAGCGCGACGACCGCCGCCAGCCAGACCAAATCCTCAGTCGCTTCCCGCCGCCAGCGCGGAAGCGCGAACCGCGCCCTGGGCGAGACGACCGCACCCCAGACGGCGATCACCACCAGCGACGCGGCGACCCCGGCCAGCACCCGGACGGCAGCTGGTGCGTCAAGCGCGAATCCCCACCAGCCGACCGCGACGATCGCGGCCAGTTCGAGCAGGAACCGCAGCGCCAACGCCAGATCACGGACGAGCGACATCGAATCGTTCTCCCTGGTTACCCGCCGGTCGTCCGCGACCGGGCCGGTCCCTGAACACATGCTACGGCGCAGTCCCATCGTCGGACGGTCTGCGGAAGAACTCGACCGGGACCTGCTCCAGCGACGCCCGGGCCCAGTCCGCGTCCAGATCTGAGACATCCATCGCCGCGACATCGTTGAGCAGCATCCCAAGCGCGATGAAGACCTTCATCCGGATCGGGTCCAGCCCGGTGATTCCGGCGACGGCCGCCCAGTGCGTGGCGAAGGCCGTTCGGACCGTCTCGCGGACAGCCTCATCGTCGCAGGCGGCAAAGCCCTGCATCTGGAGCAGGAGTCGAGTGCGGTCCACCAGGAGCCGGCGGTACTCATCGGCGATCACCGTCAGGGCCGCCTCACCGCGTAGATCGCCGGCGGCGGCAACGATGCCCTGGGTCATCTCCTCGAAGGCGGCCGCGATGACCAGCCGGAAGAGCTCCTTCTTGGTCCCGAACAGCCGATAGATGTACGGCTGGCTGATGTCGGCGCGGCGGGCGATGGTCTCGGCCGAGGTCCCGTGGAGCCCAGTCCGGGCGAATTCCTCGGTGGCGATCGCGAGAATCTGGGACTGCCGATCGCCACTTGTCATCCGCTGCATCTGGTCGCTGCCTCCTGTTGACGGAGTAGTGAATGCATGACAACATCTCGGGGCGAGTGTCTTGTTAGCCACTCATAACGATCTCTTGGGGATCGCGTTGAATCGACGGTCGCATGCTACGCTCCGATTCACCATTCGTCCCAAGCGGGAGTCCTCCATGAACGCACCGCGCCCGGTCATCCGCGTCTTCTGCCTGCTCCCGTTTGCCACGGGCGTGCTCGATCTGGTCAAGGGCGCCTCCTACCTCCTGTCCGGTGGCGCCGCCATCCCGGACGCGGTCGCCGCCGATCCCGTCCTCAACAGCCAGGTGAAGTTCTGGGGGGCGATCTGACTGGGCTTCGGCCTGACCCTCTGGCGCACGAGTTCCGATCTCCGGGCCAACGCCGGGCTGTTCCGGCGGCTTATGGGCGTCCTGATCCTGAGCGGTGCCGGCCGCGGCGCGGCGGCCATCCAGTTCGGCCGTCCGGGCCGTGCGCTCGAAGGCGCCATGGGGCTGGAGCTCATCGGCATCCCACATCTGCTGCTCTGGAACCGGACCGAACTTCGCAGGGCCGATCGACATTAGTCGGTCCGTTTCGCCGTAGCGACACAAGGAGACTCCACATGACCATCGTCTTCGTTCACGGAATCCCCGAGACGCCTGCTGTCTGGGGCCTGCTGGCGGCGCGACTCGCTGAGGCGGGCCACGAGGATCAGGTCCGACTGTCCCCACCCGGCTTCGGGGCGCCGGTGCCGGCCGGGTTCGGCGCGACGGTCCTCGACTACCGGGACTGGCTGGTCGATGAGCTCGAGCGAATCGGGCGCCCGGTCGACCTCGTCGGTCATGACTGGGGCGGTGGGCACACCGTCAACGTCGCCATGACCCGCCCGGACCTGATCCGGACTTGGTGTTCCGACGTTGTCGGATTGTTCGACCCGGACTACGTCTGGCATCCGATCGCCCAGGGCTGGCAGACGCCGGGTGAGGGCGAAGCCGGGATCGCCCGGCTACTTGCCCAGACGCCCGCCGAGCGAGCGGTGCTGTTCACGTCCAACGGGATGGACCCCGCCATCGCCCTCCAGCTGGCCGAAGGCTTCGACGAGCGGATGGCCGCGTGCATGCTTCCTCTTTACCCGTCCGCGCGACAGCCTGTGATGGCTGATCTCGGCGCCAACCTGGAGGCCGCGGCGGCACGACCCGGACTCGCCATCCTCGCGACGGAGGACCCCGTTTCGGGGCCGGTCGAGCTACGGCAGCGGTCGTCCGCGCGGGCCGGAGCCCGCGTCGAGACCCTGGAAGGTTTCAATCACTGGTGGATGACGGAGGATGAGGGCCGCCGGGGCGCGACGGCTCTGATCAGTTTCTGGTCGTCCCTGTAGGAGTTCGACCGCGCTCGTCGCCCCCTGCGTATACCCATGGACCGGTTACGTGACCGCCCATACCCGTCAGCCACGGGACTTGCAACCAGGAGACCCCATGATCAACTAAACGAGTGATGACCTCGAACGCTTCCTCGCCGAAGACCCCGGCGGCCCGGTCGTGATGCTGAACCTGATCAGATTTCACCCGAACGGCGGGCGCGACACCTACATGGCGTACGTCGCCGGGTTCGCGCCGTTGAACGCGCGCTACGGCATCGAGGTCGTCTACGCGGGCGACGGCGGCCAGGCGCTGGTCGGCGCGACCGGCCAGGACTGGGACACCGTGGCACTGGTGCGCTACCCCAGCCGGCAGGCGTTCGGCGAGATGGTCCGCGATCCGGACTACCTTGCCATCGAGCACCTCCGGACCGAAGCGCTGATCGATTCGGTCCTGCAGCCGACCGTCCCGCTCCAGGTCTAGCGGTCCCGACCCGTCGCGCTCATCGATACGACGAACGGACAGGGCCACCGGAGCGAATCCGGTGGCCCTGTCCGTTCGTCGGCCGGGCTCCTCCCCACATCATCGTCGGGCACGATCGGCCAGACGGCGATAGCGGCACCTATGAGTTGAACCCGGCACCGATGGAGATCGTCCCTCAGGTGTGACGAGATTTCCTGCGTCTCCTAGCGGTTCGACGACAGCCGATCCACTGGGGACGATCGCTATCCGGTTGATGTGGACCATTCGCGTTCGGATCATCCAGCGGCGTCGGCGAGGACCGCGTCGATCACCCGGCGGGCGTCCGCCGCCTTGGCGGGATCGCGGTCATCAAAGGTGATGAGCGCCTTCCAGAGCGCCCGGCCGCTGGCCCCGGGCCCACATCGCGTCATCGACGGCGAGAGCAGCCCGGAACGCCGTCCGACTCGCCCCGGAAAGAAGCGTCCAGGCGATGACGACATCGCAGGCCAGGTCGCCGACACCCGAGGTACCGAAGTCGATCACGGCGGCCAGACGACCATCCCGGACGAGCAGGTTGCCAGAGGCCATGTCGCCGTGGAACCACACCGGCGGACCGTGCCAGGCGGCGGCGAGGGCAGCCTCCCAGACGGCGGTCGCGGCGGCGCCATCGATCCGGTCTGTGAGCGTCGCGATCGCACGCCGGGTCTCGGCGTCGTAGACGGTCAGGGAGGCGCCGCGGTAGAAGCTATGCGCCCCGGCCATAGGTCCGCCGGTCGCATCGATCCGCTGCAGCGCCACGAGGAAGGCGGCCAGATCCTCCGCGAACCGGGTTAGATCATCGATCCGATCGAGGGTCGCGTTGTCGCCGTCCAGCCAGCGGTTGACGGACCACGGCCACGGGTAGCCCTCCCCCGGAACACCCCGCGCGATCGCCGCCGGGATCGGCAGCGGCAGGTGCGGCGCGAGGGTGGGTAGCCAGCGCTGCTCCTTCTCGACGGCCGGGACGTATCCGGCCGCGCTCGGCAGCCGGACGGTCATATCGTCGCCGAGGTGGAACGTCCGGTTGTCCCAGCCGCTGAGCGCGACCGGCCGGACCGGCAACTCCGCCCATTCCGGGAACTGCGCCGCAACGAGGCGGCGGACAAGGGCAACATCGATCGTGATCGGGTTCGGGTTCGGGTTCGGGTTTGGGTTCGTGGTGGTTTCAGTTTCAGCAGCCATCGGTCCGGTGGTACTCCCTAGGCCGTTCCAGGCAACGACGATGACCAATAGTGACGCTGGCCCACACGTCACCCCGAGAGACGTCCCTTGACGTTTCCCAGGGCAAGGCGAGGGGTCGCTGCGAGCAAGTCTAACCGAGCTCGGGCAACGGGCTTCAGGTATGCGAGACGGCTCGCGAACATCACCTTCCCCAGCGTTCAGCCAGCGACACTGGCCAGCCGGAGCACCTCCGCCACGACGTGACCCAGCGGCTGGCTGGTATCGATCTCGTGATCAGCACCCCGACGCAGCAGGGGTTCGATGGTCTGCCGGAGTTCCAGTACCCGCTCGATCTCCCCAGGTCGTTTCCCGAACGGGTTGGTCGTCCGGATAACGAGCCGCTCGACGATCACGTCGGCCGGAGCACTCAGAAGGATGACGTGGTCGAACCGCGGATAGAACATGCCCTGGTTCGGGGAGCAGCCGCTGACGAACAGGACCGCGCCATAGTCGGTGGCAAGCAGATCCCCGACGCGGTCCTCTCGCCAGACCCAGTCCTGCCCACCCCCCGGCCCGGTCATCTCGTCACGGTCGACCTCGACCAGTTCGGAGAAGCCATCCTCGTCGAGATCGACTGCTGGGTAGCCGAGGGCGGCCAGCGCCACGATCACCGCCGACTTTCCGGTCCCGGACATCCCGGTGAGCAGCACGCGTCTCACGCAATCCTCCATCGCTGGCGCCAGGCCATGTCACCTGGTGCATCCACAGTGCCCGGCGACGTCCCCACCGATTGTGGACAAACCGGTCCGGCCATCGCTCTTCCGGGGAACAGGACCCACAAGATCTCACGCCCATGGTGGCGAGACACGGGTTTTGGAGCAACCGCTTCCTCGGTCCATGTTCGCCCCGAGGCCACTGACCACTTCCCGCCGGGCACCAGCCCAACGTCCCGACCCACGGGATTCGACGAGATACTGCTCCGGGGGACACTCCGTGATCCCGGGCAACCGTCTCGAATGGCTCACCTCACGACATCGACGTGACAGCCAGGACATAACGTCCACGGGGAGCACTTGCTACCATGTCGGCGGGTTGGGCTCGTTCTCCCCAGCGACCTGGTCCGGATCCCTTCCGCCATCCATCGAGACGAGGCCCTGACGCGATCTACCAGAGAAGCAGGTGCAGGATGACCGTGGTCTTCGTTCATGGCAATCCGGAGACGCCCGCGATCTGGGATCTCCTGGCCGCGCGACTCGCCGAGGCCGGCCAGACGGATCAGGTCCGGCTTGCCCCACCGGGGTTTGGCGCGCCTGTGCCCGTCGGCTTCGGCTCAACGGCCAGAGAGTACCGGGACTGGCTGCTCGCCGAACTCGCGCAGTTCGCCGAGCCGATCGACCTCGTCGGACACGACCTCGGCGGGGGGTTCGTGGTGGACGTCATGACTACGCGGCCCGAGCTCGTCCGCAGCTGGGTCAGCGACGCCGTCGGTGTGTTCGACCCAGACTACGTCTGGCATGACCTTGCGCAGGTCTGGCAGACACCAGGCGACGGCGAGGCCTGGGTGGCCCGGTCACTGTTGCAGACTCCGGCGGATCGCGCGGCGGGAACGGCGACGCTCGGCCTGGACCCGGTGATCGGCACCCGGATCGGCGCGGGGTTCGACGAGGCGATGGGCGAGAGCATCCTGCGCTTCTACCGGGCGACCCCGCAGTCCGTCCTGGCCAGCATCGGAGCGAACCTCGAGGTCGCGGTGGCCCGTCCCGGTCTCGCCCTCCTCCCCAGCGAGGACCCGTTCTGCGGCACGGACGAGCAGCGACGCCGGTCGGCGGCCCGGGCCGGCGCCGAGGTCGCCGAGCTGCCGGACCTCGGGCACTGGTGGATGACCCAGGCTGACGGCCACCCGGCCGCCGCGGCCCTGATCAAATTCTGGGACTCTCTATAGGGAGCAAGATGTGTATTTGGAGCCGCCATATAGGCCAGAAGCCTCTGCCCCGGCGGTGGCACAGTGCCTCGTCTCCGGTGTGACGCTTGCCCAGCCACACGAGCGTGGTCGAGACGAGAGCGATCGAGTCACCCTGTTGTGGGCCGGTATTGCTATCGAACGAGGCAGACGCGCATGGCCAGGATCGAGATTCTGCCGGACGCGCTTTCAGAGCTTGATGCGCTACCCAGATTGGAGCGCAAGGCGCTCGACAATGCCCTCCTCGAGCTCCATGACGTGAGCGAGATCCTCGGCTACCCGCACAGCAGCCAAGTCCAGGGGACAACGCTGCGCGAGTTGCGGCCTCGCCAAGGGAATTCACCGTGGCGGGCGTTCTACCAGCGGCTCGCGGACGGGACGATTGTCGTTGCGGCAATTGGGCCAGAGGCGATGCATAATCGTCGAAGATTCGATCGCGCGGTCGACACTGCATTGGCTCGCCTGGCGGCCCCGGAGTCCGAATGAGCAACCACCTTCCCAAAACCAGCTACTCCGTCGACGAGGTTATCGAGCGACATCGTCAGGCGGACCCCGCCTTTCGTGAGGAATGGGATCGGTCGGCGTTTGCCCGCGATGTCTCGATCGCCGTGCTGCGCTATCGCGTCGAGCACGGCCTCGACATCGACCAGCTCGCGGCCCATCTGGGAGTCGACCCGGAGACCGTCGGGATTCTGGAGGACGGCGAAGAAGACTCCGACCTGCAGACGCTGCGACTGCTCTCGGAGCGGCTGGGGCTGCAGTTCGCCCTCGACATCCACCCCGGCCCATCCTCGGGCGTCGAGGTCATCCACTCCGTCGCCTGACTCGGAACTCTCGTTGCGCCCTTCCAAACACCACGTCACCCGATCTGTAGCACCGATCCATCAGACGACAAACGGCCGTCACCCAACCAACCGAGTGCCGGCCGTTCATCTCCCGGCGCTCGTCAGACAATCAGTCGGCGGGGACGGCGCTGGCCTCCGCCTCCTGAGCCTCGCGGAGCTTCGCTAGTTCGATGGCGGCCGTTGGGACGACCTTGCGGAGCAGGCCGCAGGTGGTCTCCCAGTCGGCGAGGAGGTGGTGGGCGCGGCGGCTACCAGTCATCTGGAGGTGGCGCTCGATCAGACTGCGCACCTCTGCATCGTCGCCCGGCTGGACCGGTTCGAGGACGACCGACTCGGCGTTGACGCGGCCGGCGAAGTCGCCTGACTCGTCCAGCACCCAGGCGAGGCCATTGGTCATGCCGGCGCCGAAGTTCCGGCCGGTCGAGCCGAGGACGACGACGCGACCACCCGTCATGTATTCGCAGCCGTGGTCGCCGACGCCCTCGACGACGGCGGTCGCGCCGCTGTTCCGGACCGCGAACCGCTCCCCCGCTCCACCGGCCAGGAAGACCTGCCCACCGGTCGCGCCGTAAAGGATCGTGTTGCCGGCGATGACCTGCGAGGACTCGCCGCCCTTTTTGTTGAAGGCGGCGTCGAGTGGCGGGAAGACGGCGATCTCGCCGCCGGACATGCCCTTGCCGACGTAGTCGTTGGCTTCGCCCTCCAGCAGCAGGCTCAGACCCGGCACCGCGAAGGCGCCGAAGCTCTGGCCGGCGCTGCCCGTCAGGTGCGCCGTGACGCGGGCCGTGCTGGCCTCGCCATGGTGACGCCGCAGGGCCAGCTCCCCGGCGATCCGGGCGCCGATCGTCCGGTCCTCGGTCGAGACCGACCGCCGGACTTCGACGGCCTCGGCGACGGCCAGTGCCGGACGGATCTCGGCCAGCATGTCGTCGTCCAGCGTCGGCACGACGTGGTTGATGTCCTCCGTCCGGCGGCGCTGCTCGACCGGCGCGGGCTCGGGCATGAGCTGCGAGACATCGAGCATCCCGGCCCGGCCCTCGCGCTTGCGGACGGCGATCAGGTCCGTCCGGCCGACGATCTCGTCGATCGAGCGGGCACCCATTGCCGCGAGGACCTCGCGGATGCCGGAGGCGAGGTGCTGGAAGTAGGCGATCACCTGCTCCGGGGTGCCGGTGTACTTGGCCCGCAGGTCCTCGCGCTGGGTGGCGATCCCGGTCGGGCAGGTGTTGAGGTGGCACTGCCGGGCCATGTCGCAGCCGATCGCGATCAGGACCGAGGTCCCGAAGCCGAACTCCTCGGCGCCGAGCAGCGCCGCCAGGATGACGTCCTCCGGCGTCTTGATGCCGCCATCGGTCCGGAGCCGGACGCGGGACCGGAGCCGGTTCAGGACGAGCGTCTGCTGGACTTCGGCCAGACCGAGCTCCCATGGTGAGCCGGCGTGCTTGATCGAGGCCAGCGGCGCCGCGCCCGTCCCGCCGGAGTGGCCGGAGACGAGGATGTAGTCGGCCCGGGCCTTGGCGACGCCGGCGGCGATCGTTCCGATCCCGGCCTCGGAGACAAGTTTGACGCCGATCTTCGCCCGCGGGTTGATCTGGCGGAGGTCATAGATCAGCTGGGCGAGGTCCTCGATGCTGTAGATGTCATGGTGCGGCGGCGGCGAGATCAGTTGCGCACCCGGCACGGCGTAGCGCAGCTTCGCGATGAACGGCGTCACCTTGTGGCTGGGCAACTGCCCACCCTCGCCGGGCTTGGCCCCCTGCGCGATCTTGATCTCCAGCTCCTCGGCCAGCGACAGGTACGTCGCCGTCACGCCGAAGCGGCCGGACGCGACCTGCTTGACCTTGCTGTGCGGGGTGTCGGGCCCTCGTCGGGCCTCCTCGTACCAGTCCGGGTCCTCGCCGCCCTCACCGCTGTTGGAGCGGGCGCCGACCCGGTTCATCGCGATCGCCAGCGTCCGGTAGGCCTCCGGGCTGAGCGAGCCGAGCGACATCGCCGTGACGACGAAGCGGGCGAAGAGCGCCTCGACGGGCTCGACCTCGTCGAGCGGGACGGCCGCGCCGAGCGGCTTGACGTCGAGCAGGTCGCGGACGGTCGTCGCGGGCTGCTCCTTGACGAGCTGCCGGAACGCGTCGTACTCCGTGCGGTCGCCGTTGACGGCGGTCTGGATCGCGCCGACCATCGTCGGACTCCAGGCGTGGGCCTCGCCCTCCTTCCGGAAGCGAATCAGGCCGAGGTCAGGCAGCCGGTCGCCGACCGCGCCCTCGGTCGGGTAGCCCTGGGCATGGCGAGTCCGGATGTCCTCCTCGATCTCGGGCAGGCCGATCCCCGAGAGGCGAACGGGCGTGCCGGTGAAGTAGCGGTCGATCAGGTCGCGGCTCAGGCCGATCGTCTCGAAGATCTGGGCGCCGCGGTAGCCGGACGCCGTCGAGATCCCGATCTTGGACGTGACCTTGAGGAAGCCGTAGTCGAGCGCCCTGAGGTAGTTGGCCTTCATCCCGACCGCGTCGATCTCCTCGTAGCCCCGTTGGCCGGCGAAGCCCGCGCCGGCCTCCAGCGCCAGATACGGAAAGACAGCCGAGGCGCCGTAGCCGATCAGGGCCGCGAACTGGTGGACGTCCCAGACCTCGCCGGCCGCACAGACGATGTCGGCTTGGTTGCGCAGCCCACTCCGGATCAGGTGGTGATGGAGCGCCCCGACGGCGAGCAGCATCGGCAGCGGCGCCTGCGTCGAGGAGACGCCCCGGTCGCTCAGGATGACGATCCCTGCGCCGGCCTGAATGGCGGCGGTCGCCTCGGCGATGACGCGGTCGAGCGCGATCTCAACGGCCCCGTCGGCATCGGCGATCGCGAACAGGGTCGAGACGGTCACGCTGCGCAGCCCGTTGCTCCCGTCGAAGGCGGCGATGTGGTCGAAGGCCGCTTCGTTGATCGAACTGCTGGGCAGGTGGAGCAGCCGGGCGGCCTCCGGGCGCTGGGCGAGCAGGTTGCCGCGCGGACCGATGAAGGCGTCGAGCGCCATCACCTTCCGCTCCCGCAGCGAGTCGATCGCCGGGTTCGTTACCTGGGCGAAGCGCTGGCGGAAATAGGACGACAGCGGCCGGACCCGGTCGCTCAGGACGGCCAGCGGCGCGTCGTCGCCCATCGACCACGTTGGCTCCTTCGCCTCGGCCGCCATCGGCTGGACGATGAGCCGGATGTCCTCTGCGCTGTAGCCGAAGACCCGCTGGGTGGCGAGCGTCTCCGAGTCGGTCTTCGTCCGCGTCGGGCGTGAGGAACCGGATCGGTCGGATACCGGCGCCTTCGCGGCGATGTTCGTCGGAGCGGTCCCGTTGGTGCCATTCGCGGCACCGTTGGCGTCTGCGGCCCGGGCGGCGCGCATTGCCTGGGCGCGGGCCTTCGCCTTCGCGATCGGATCCTCGTCAGTGACGGTGACGGCGCCGGGAGCGGCGGCAGCCATCAGCTTTGGCTTCGGCAGTTCGACAACCGGCGGCAGGACGCGGTGCTCTCGCAGCCATTCCGCCCACGGCGCCGTCCCCGCGACCTCCCGCTTGATCTCCTCGTTACGCAGGATCACCCCACGGCTGGTATCGACCAGGATCATCTGGCCGGGGCCGAGCCGGCCCTTCTCGATGATCGTCGTCGGGTCGACCTTGACCGTCCCAGCCTCGGAACCGGCGATGAACAGGCCGTCGCTGGTCCGGGCCCAGCGCGAGGGCCGGAGCCCGTTGCGGTCCAGCGTCGCCCCGGCGAAGACGCCGTCGCTAAAGGCGAGAGCAGCTGGGCCGTCCCATTGCTCGATCAACCCGGCGTGATAGTCGTAGAACGCCCGGACGTCGGTTGGCATCTCCGGCGACTGCTCCCACGGCTCGGGGACCAGCATCATCAGCGCGTGCGGCAGCGACCGGCCGCCGTGGAACAGTAGCTCCAGCGTATTGTCGAGGGAGAGCGAGTCCGAGCCGTCCATGCTGACGACCGGCTCCAGCGCCTCGCGGCCGTAGGTCTGGCCGTCGGCGGTGAGCTCGAAAGCCGGCTTGCGCGCCTGCATCCAGAGCCGGTTGCCGGTGACGGTGTTGATCTCGCCGTTGTGAGCGAGGAACCGGAACGGCTGCGCCAGCGCCCAGGTGGGGAAGGTGTTGGTGCTGTAGCGCTGATGGAACAGGACGATCGCCGTCTCGTAGGAGGGGTCGTTCAGGTCGGCGTAGAACTTCGGCAGGTCCTCCGGCAGACAGAATCCCTTGTAGACGATCGTCCGGGCCGAGCAGGAGGTAATCGCCAGCCCGGCGACCCCGGCGGCAATCACCGCCCGCTCTCCGGCCCGGCGGGCCAGCATCAACTCGCGCTCGAACCGCTCGACGGGGTACCCCTCTGGCCGGCGGACGAGCAGCTGGGTGATCTCCGGCCGGGTCGCGGCGGCGGTCGGGCCAAGGATCTCCGAGCTGACCGGGACCTCCCGCCAGCCCAACACCGGCAGGTCGTACGTCGCCATGCCGGCCTCGACAGCGGCCCGTCCGGCGGCCGCGTCCCCACCCGGTGGCAGGAAGACGACGGCGACGCCGAGGTCCCCCTGAGCGAACGCGGCTGGGTCCTGACCGAGGCGGACGAGGTCCGGCCCGAACAGCTTCAGCGGGACTTGCGTCAGGACCCCGGCGCCGTCCCCGGTCCGGGCATCGGCGCCGACGCCACCGCGGTGGGTCAGGTCGACGAGGCCGCGCAGCCCGAGGTCGAGGATGCGGCGGGCTGGTCGGCCAGCGATGTCAACGACCAGGCCGACGCCGCAGTTGTCATGCTCGGCCCCCCAGTCGTACATCGGGGCGTGGCGGGCGATAGTGGCCGCATCGGGAGCCCCGCTGAGCGCACTCGTGACCGGGGAGTAGATGCCTGGCTGGTTCGCGGGCTGTTCGACCATGGCCACAGTTCTCCTTGGAACGCTGTTGCGCTCTGACGTGGGTCCGGCTCGCAATCGGGTCCCGGTAGCGGACGCGTCGATTGCGGATCTGACCTGAGGCGACTGGGGCGCACGCGTCGGACTTGCTGGGTGGAAGCACCGCCCGGTATGCCAGGCGGTCAGATTGGGACGCAGCGCACAAGTGCCGTGTCGAGCCGGGGCGAATCGCCTTGTGTACGAGGTAGGCGCGACCGCTGGCCGGCGAGGTACAGCGCCCCGCTGAACGGCGACGACCGAGTAGACGGCCCACTCGGTCGCGTCCCAGTCGATGAGATGACCAGACATAGCCAGGATTCTAGCGATTTGTGCGCAGTTCGGGTACGTGCGACGGATCAGAGATCATCGTCGCGGCTTTGGGCGCACTGCCCATCACCGGCGGGAATGTCATGGCCATATGCACCACGCACCAAAGCCTGCGACCGTTGGGGCCGGAAACCGGCCGATCCGAGCGCCTCGTCACCACATCTGGGCAGCCTGCGACAGAGAACCGGCGCCGTCAGCCGCAATCAAGAGAATCGAACGATCAGATGCGTTCATGGTTAGGATCGAGAAAAACCAGCGAGAATAGCGACTGGTACGACGCAAAACGTCCAGAGCGCCCTTCGGAGTTGTGCCTTCCGGGCAGACACCCTACGATATGCACCATCAGGTTCAGGGCTGTTTATATGCGGCGCCCAAACGGGCCGTCGCGGCGAACCACCGGTTGACGGTTCGCTTCGGGAGACCAGCATGGGCACGGCGGGAAGATTGGACGACAGTTCCATCGGACAGGACGAGTTGAGCGTGGACGACCTTGCCGGCGATGCGGTCCAGCGGCTGATCGAGGCCGGCGTCCAGGTCGTCGACCTGCTCTTCAGCGACATCACCGGTGGGACGAAGGCGCTGACGATCCCGGTCACCCTCTTGCCGGACGCGATGGCGCGGGGTTACCGGTTCGACGGCTCGGCCCTGACCGGCGGCGACCGGCGGACCGAACTCGATCTCTTCCTCGTCCCCGACGCCTCGACGATGGTGCTGATCCCGCCGGATCTGTTTGGCAACGATGGGCGACCGCGGGGCCGGCTGTACTGCTCCGTCCGCCGCAGCGACGGCCAGGCCTTCCCCGGCGACCCTCGCTCGGCGCTGGAGCGGGTCCTTGCCCGGGCCGCCGCCGCTGGGTTCGATTACCGGGTCGCGCTGGAGATCGAGTACTACCTGCTCAAGGCCCCCGTCGGCGGCTTCGAAGAGGGGCAGCCGTTCGCCGGCGTCGCTCCCCGTCCGTCCCGCGCGGGCGGCTACTTCGGTATCGGCGAGGACATGATCACCGCGACCCGGGACGAGATCGTCTCTGCCCTCCAGCTCCTCGGCGTCAGTGTCGGGGGGGGCCACCATGAGACCGGCCCCGGACAGGAGGAGCTCGACCTGCTCCCGGCCGGCGGGATCCGGATGGCCGATCAGATCATGACGGTCCGGCAGGTGATCCGATCGGTCGCGCAGCGCCGCGGGTTCCAGGCGACGTTCATGCCGAAACCCTTCACCGATGCCGCGGGCTCGGGGATGCACCTCTTCCAGCAGGTCGCCCACTACGCCAGCGGCGTCGACGCCCTCCGGGAGGAGCGCAACGACGGTGGTGACGACCTCTCCGCGACCGCCCGTTACCTGATCGCCGGGCAACTCGCCCACGCCCCCGGCATGTGCGCGATCCTGGCGCCGACGGTCAATTCCTACAAGCGCCTCGCCGCTGGGCACCGAGCCCCCCGCCACGCCCGCTGGGCCCGCGTTGGGCAGTCGTCGCTGATCCGGGTTCCGAACGGGATCGCCGGCGAACCCCTTCAACTGGAGCTGCGCAACCCCGACGCGATGGCCAACCCCTACCTCGCCCTCGCCGTCGCGATCAGTTGCGGGCTGGACGGGATCGAGCACGCCGAGGAGCCTCCCTACCCCCTCGACGAGAGCCTGGTCGCCTACGACGATGCTGAGCTGGAGCGCCTCGGGACGCCCAAGCTCCCGATGTCGCTTGGCGACGCCCTGACCGCGATGGCCGAGGACGACGTAATCCGGGCCGCGCTCGGCGACTACATCTTCGAGCAGCTCCTCTCCGTCAAACGAGCGGAGTGGGACGACTTCCGCCGCGACGTCAGCCCATGGGAGCACGCCCGCTATCTGTAACTGCCCACAGCCAACCGACCAGCGGAACCCCGTTCCCGCCCCGTCGTTCTGGCCGACGCCGACCCTGTCCAGATTCCCGTACGTCAGGAGGACCCGCGGGTGATCACTGTTCGAGATCTGATCGGCGTGGCGCTCCCCGCCGGCACCACGGTCGTGGCTGGCTCGGCTGGCCTGGACCGTGAAGTCACCTGGGCGACCCGGATCCGCCCGACCCCGCCGGCCTTCGGTCACCTTAGCCGGGGCGAACTCGTCCTGCTCTCGGAGAACCTGCTGCCCCTGCTGGACGAGCGCCTGACGCTGGCCGGCGCGATCCGGCAACTGGCCAGCTTCGGCGTCGCCGGGATCGCGCAGGTCGGCGCGATCGACGCCGCCGCCGCCGTCGCCGCCGACGAGACCAGCACGCCCCTGCTCCAGCTGCCGTCGGAAACCGACCTGAGCGTGCTGGAGCGCGAGGCGGCACGTTATGTCACTGAACGGCGCCGGGTCGTCAATCGCCGTGGGCAGGAGGTCTCCCGTCGCCTGATGGAACTCGCGATTGCCGGCGAGCCACTGGCGACGGTCGTCCGTGGGCTGTCCGGTCTGGCGGGCCGGCCGGTCGCGCTCGAAGGGCGGGACGGGCGCCTGCTCACCTACCAGACGACGACCGAGACGCCGGGTGGGACGGTGCCAGCTCAGGCCACCATCGAGTCAGCCCTGTCGTCCAGCTACGCCAGCGTCGCGGCCTGGCTCCGCTCGACGACGGCTGCCAGCCCAGTCGAGCCCCCGTCGCAGGTCGTCCCGATCGACGGGCAGTGGGAGCGCGTCGTCGCTCCGGTGATCGGCCGTGACGGTCTGCTCGGCAGCGTCTCGCTGATCATCCCGATTGCCCAGGTGACCTCGGACGACAACGTGTTGGCCTCGGCCGGAGCGGCGGCCTGCGCCGTCGTGCTGGCCCGGGAGCAGGCTGCGGCGAGTGTTCGACGAGAGGTCGAGCTCAATGTCCTCGACGAGGTCCTGGATGGGGCTCTCCGTAGCGAGGTCTCCCTTCTCCAGCAGGCCCGCCGCCTCGGTCACGACCTCGAGGGGCCACACATTGCCCTGATCGCCCGGGTCGACCGGACCGGCACCACGACCAACGCCATCGCCCGCAACCGTGAGGGCCGCTGGAGCATCCTCGATGAGACCCTCCAGCGGGCGGCGGCGGCGCTCGGCCTGCGTGGCAGCCGCCCACTCTGGCGCGTTCGGAACAACGCCGCCGAGATCGTCTGGCCGGTCAGCGAAGACGACGAGCTCGTCCCGGTCGCCCGGCTGCTCCGGGATGAGCTCCAGGCAGCGATCGACCTGATCAACGGACCAAGCAGCACCGAACTGGTCTCGGTCGGCTTTGGCCAGCGTGAGACCGGGATCAGCGGCATCCGGCGCTCACATCAGGAGGCCCGCCAGGCCCTGACCCTCGGCCGGCGGCTCAACGGCCCCGGCCATACGACGTCCTTCCATGATCTTGGCATCTACCGGATCATCTTCGCGGCCGAGGGTCTGCCGGAGATCCGCGAGTTCCATGATGAGGCGCTGACGTCGCTGCTCACGTACGACCAGCAGCACGGCGCCGACCTGGTCCGGACGCTCCAGGCCTTCTTCCGGGCCAACTGCTCCCCCAAGGAGGCGGCCGCCATCCTGACCGTCCACCGCAACACCGTCCTCTACCGGCTCGACCGGATCGGCGAGATCACCGGTTTCGACCTGGACGACTCCGACATACGGCTCAGGTTGCAGATCGCCCTGCGCATTCACACCGCCCTCTACACCGAGGACTGACGAGATCTCCTTCCCGTCGATGTCTGACGAGTTTCATCGTTCGTAGGGGCGACGCTTGCGAGTCCATCGGCAAGATCGTCGTCAACCGGAGCTAGCCCTGCGAGCGGTCGACCGGTTCAGTCACGCTCGGCACGTCTTCGTGCTGCTTGCGCGCGTCAGCCGTCGCCTGATCGACGACCAGCATCTGCCGGACCTCGGGCCGCGTCAGGATCGATAGCGTCCGGCGGCCGAGCAGGGCGATGACGCCGGTCGCGATCAGGGCCGGCAGTGCCGCGATCGCGACGCTCTTGGCCAGCGACCGGGTGTCGTCGTAGGCAAGCAGACCGGTGATCCCGATCAGGGTCAAGGCGAAGGTCACCGCCGTGCCGGTCAGGATGACCAGCGCTGGGAGTGGGCGCGGCGAGATCGGCAGCTCACCCGCCAGCCGGCTGATCGCCCGGGTGACATGGACCGTCCCGAACCACTGTGTCCCGACCAGTACGACCGTAACGAGCAGCGAGACCAGCAGCACCATCTCGTCCAGTGGCCGGCTGAGGATGAGCCGGACGACCGTCGTGATGACCGCGATGATCAGCAGGATGGCGATCCCGCCCCGGAGGAAGTAGCGCCAGTCGCCCGGCGAGATGTCCCACGGTCGGCGCTGCCGGGCCCAGTTCGGCATCTGGGCCAGTTCCTCGGCGGTCGGCTGCGGCTTCTTTCGGCGACGTGGTCCTGGCTGCGGGTTCAGGTTGCTGCTCCGTATCGCTATCGCTCTGGGGTCGCGCGTGCGCCCCACAATGATGGGACACAGGATGGCATGTCCCGCCCCGAAATGGTCGTCAGACCGTGACCGACGGCCGGTCGTCCACCCCGCCTCCCGGACTCACCGGTCGATTGGACGGCCGGTCTCGTCAACGCCGTGCAGCCGGTACCACTCCCGGTCCAGCATCGCCCGGTTCGCCGGTGATTCAAGTGCCCGTCGCCTTCGGAAGAGCGAGATGACGGCAAGCCCACCAAAGGTCCCCAGCAGGCTGGGAATCGTCTCGATCAGATTGTCGCTGGACCACCAGACACCTGGCTCCCGCAAGCTGAACCCCATGAAGGCGAGCATGATCACTACCATCGGAACGGTGACCAGCGCCAGCGTTGCGGCTGACCGAGTTGGCATACCCCACCGCATCCGTTCACGGTTGAGATCGCGCCAGGCCAACACGGAGTGGGTCCAGAGATACGCCAGGCCGAACGCCAACCCGACCAGCCCGAAGCCGATGGCCCGCATCGTCCCGATGTCGCGCACGACCAGTCGGATCACGACCACAAGGATCGCGGCCGTCAGGATACCGGCGGCACCAAAGCGAATGAAATAGTGCCAGTCATCCGGCGCCACGTCCCAGGGTGGCGGCCCATTCCAGATCTGTTGCCTTTGGCTGGCCGCCATTCAAGTATCTCCGTGTTCACTGATGATTCGAACCATCGATAAGGTGGCGGTCGCGAGACGTGTACCGCTCCACGCCGTGTACTCAGGCCGACTCCCGGATGACGAGGTCGAAGGCGGCGCGGTAGGTCCGGGAGGAACCGTCGAAGTCGCCGGTGAGCCGCTCCAGCAAGAGCCGGGCGGCGGCATTGCCGATCTGGCGAGGGTGCTGGTCCAGCGTCGTCAGGGGCGGCATCACGAGGTGCGCCAGAGCGACGTTGTCGTAGCCGGCGATTGCGATATCCTCCGGGATCTTCAGCCCGGCCGCCTTGCAGGCCAGCATCGCGCCGACCGCGATCAGGTCGTTCGCGGCGAAGACCGCCGTCGGGCGCTGGGCACTGGGGAGGGCGAGCAGGTCGTTCATGCAGGCGTACCCACTTGACTCCGACCAGTCCCCCCACCGCAGGAGCCCCTCGTCGGCCGCGATCCCGTGCTCGGTCAGGGCCCGGCGGTAGCCCGCGACCCGCTGCACCCCATTGGCGAGGTGCTGGGAACCAACGATCGTGGCGATCCGGCGGTGACCCTGTTCGGCGAGGTACCCGGTGACCGCGTGGGCCCCGTCGTCCCCGGGGACGTAAACCCGGTCGAAGGGCGCGTCGGCGGGTAATGGCAGGTCGTCCGGCTCGCCGAGGATTACCATCGGAATCGCCTGGGCGATCGTCGGACCGAGGTCGGCGGTCGTGAGCTGATACGTCGACATGATCAGCCCGTCCACCCGACCCCGCCGGGCGGCATCGACCGCGTTGAGTTCGAGCGATCGCTGGCCGTCCGTGTTGTAGGTGATGACGTCATAGGAGCCGGTCTGGGCGACGTCCTGAATTCCGCGGACGAACTCCGGGAAGAACGGGTTCGTGATGTCCGGGATGATCGCGCCGATCGTCATCGTCCGGCGGGAGCGCAGGCTGCGGGCGGTCAGGTCCGGGACATAGCCGATCTCGTCGATCACCGCCAGGACGCGCTGCCGGGTCGCGTCGGAAATCGTCGTCTGAAGCTTGCCGTTCAGGATGTAGGAGACAGCCGTCTGGGAAACGCCGGCGATCCGGGCGACATCGGCCTGCGTCGGCCGGCTGGACCGCCGCCGTGGACGCTGTTCCGCCGAATCACCCTCCCCCATCGCCGCAAACCCTCCGTGACCGTGGTGGACCGTCGATGACCAGACGGGACTCTGCCTCAAAGCCCATTGCTCGGACGATGATAGCCGGTTGATTCCGGTGGTGGGATCGGCAACCAATCGGTGCGAGAGATCGGATCGATGCTTTTCAGCATCGCCACGCCGGGAGTCGCTGAATCTGCCACCAGGCTGACGGGCATCAACCGATACCCGACAGGTCAGTCCTGTCGTCGTCTAAAAGGAAGGCAGTTTGCCAAGAGTGCCGCCTGGCAATTTGCACGAAACGATATGCTGAAAATGAGATAATGCTCTGTTCACAATCATGGGTCGTCGGGATCTATCGCTCGGAACACACTAGGGCAGCGTCATGTTTTGCGAGCAATTTCTCCCTCGGGCCGGGATTACTGCGGCCGTTCTATCCGAATGACCGACCAAGGTGGACGATGTTGAGACTTTGCGCCCAAAACGGTTGACGATATCCAGATACCGTGATATGATGGTTGAAGTAGAGAAAAGGAGAGCAGCACATGCAGACGATCCGCAACCTGATTCACCGTGCCACCCGAGCCAGCAACTCACGATTCGATCGCTACTACGCCGGAGTCGCCCAGTCGGGTGCCGGCTACCCGACCGCTGACGAGGCTCGCAAGGACATTCGCAACGCCGCCGGCCACCCCATGGACCTGACCCGCTAACCACCGGCGCAAGTCATCCAGTTCGTCCGCTCGCATCTCATAATCGATTCTCAGGAGCACCCTTATGAAGACCTTCTTCTCGTTCTTCGACTTCGCTTCCCGTAGCGCCAGTACCCGCTTCGACCGCTACTACTCGGGCATTGCCCACTCTGGCGCTGGCTACCCGACCGCCGATGAGGCCCGCAAGGACATGCAGAGCTACCAGCGCACTCAGCACGTCGGCTGGCCGACCCGCTAGTCGCTGACGTCCCTGCTCTCCTGAACGCTACCGCCGGTCCCCACCATGGATCCCCTCCACCTCGGGTCTGGCGATCAAACAATTGACACACGAGAGGGCAGCCGGTTGATCGGCTGCCCTCTCGTCTTTTTCGGACTGAGTCAGAAGGGCCGAAAGGAACCCCAGGTTCCGCTCGATGCCCTTGTTGGGAAGTGTCGGCGTCCCGCTGCGCTCTCAGAAGTCGAACACCGACCAGCAGATGTCGTTCCGCAACCGCTGGTCGTCGAGGACGAGTTCGCGAATCGCCTCCGGAAGCTGCCCGCGCTGCCATCGGCATTCGAGTCGCTCGGCACTCTTGCCCTCTCCTGCCGGCGTAGCAGCCCCCGCGGCCCTGATCGCATAGGCGGCCGCACCGAGTTCGCGCGCGGCAACGTGTGCGACGGCCGCGGCCTGGCAGGCAGCGTACGCGGCCTGCCGTGCTGCCCCACTGAGGTCTCTGGCCGCGGCGTTTGCGTGGCCAGCCGACGTGCGTGCCCAGGTCATCGTGATCTCGCCACGCACCCAGGCGCGGGCCTGCTCGATCGCCCAACGCGGTCGCGGATCCTCAGGCTGAGCTGACTCGAAGAGGTCAAGGACGTGCTCCGCGCACGATGCCGCCTACAGGGTGAGGAGTTGGTGATCCGCATCGATGAGGGTCCCACCGCGGCGGATCGTCACGAAACGAGGGTCGCGGTCTTTCGGGAGGATCACAGCCAGCACCCCTTCTGCTCGCACCTGCCCAACCACCAGGAGGTGGTAATCCGCCACCGGATCACCTCCCACCGCCTGCACCCCCGCGTATCCGCCCCATATCAGGAATGCCGCGACGGGCGAGGTTCACCACCACTACGTCCGCCGGGTGTTCTCACGCTTCGACAAGGATGCCCGCCGCTCCCTCGCTTCCGCCTGCCTGAAGCGCGTTCCTGTACTCCTGAGGCCATGCAAGAGCACGAGATGCTGACCATTTTCGCGTTGCTGGGCGGCTTCAGCGCCCGGTCAAGGGCGCTCAGTTACGGAACCCCGCCGGTAACCAAACGAGCTCTTGGCTAGCACCGTCTTCTGGCTCGGGTGAACTCGACTACGAAAGCTGACCGGTCGTCTCGGCCAGGATGCCGTTCGGTGTCGTTGGCGTGGTCAGCAGGCGGACGAACCGCTCACCCACTGTCGCCGGGTCGCCCCGCGCCAGCCAGGCCGAGAGGATATCCCGGCCGGCGTGGTACGTGAAGACGTAGGCCCGCCAGAGCGGGTTGGTCAGGAAGCGGAGTGAGTGCCGCGCCTCCGCCTCAGACCGCAGCCCGTACCGCTTCAGCCAGGCGACGACCTCGTCCGGGGGGCGGCCGTCACTGTGCAGCATCAGGGCGGCGTTGGATGACAGCGCCCGCATCACCCGCTGGGCGCGCTGGATCCGAATCTCCTGCTCAGCGTTCCCCTGAACCCCAGCGACCGGGTAGAGCTCCGCGACCTGCCACTGGATTGCCTCGTCGCCGGGGAAGACGATCGACTCGGCCAGCGTCGCGATCCCCTCGGAGATCACCGCCTGCGGGGTCGAGATCAGCTGGACCGAAAACTCACCCCACTCCCGCGCCCGGAACAGTCGTTGTTCCTTTAGCGTGTGCTCGGTGTGGTGCCCGGGGTAGGCCTCGTGGCAGACCAGCCCGGTCAGCGTATTGACATGGATCGGCAGGTCGGTATTGATCTCGACCAGCGACCGGGCCCCACCGAGGTACCAGTTGTAGCCGCTCCACGGCTTGTCCGAGACGAGCTGAAAATCGACCGACTCGCCCTCAGGCAGTTCGACCAGCCGCCGGGTCCGGGATCGGATCTCCGGGACGATGACGTCCAGCAGCCGTCGGGCGGCTTCTGGCTCGATCACGTAGCCCCGTTTCCACTCGGCCATCCGGTCGTTGAGCGCGTCCCGACCATGCCCCGGCAGCACCTCGTCGAGTTCAGCCAGCGCCGTGTCGAAGTCCTCGTCCGGGGTTCGCGTGGCCGGGACGTCGAAGCAGCGCTGGACCTCATCCTCGTAGCTCATCTCGGCGCTGCTCAACCGCTCCGACAGCGCCACCATCGCCCGGGTCTGGGCGAGCAGGAAGGACCTCCGGTCCGTCGGCAGGTCGTCCTCGTCCTCGATCTGGCCGACCAGCGCCCGGGCCTGCTCGGCCAGCCCGGCCGGGGTCGCGGGCTCGGCCCGGACCAGCCGGTCGCGGATCTCGTCCGACCCACTGAAGGCGTCGATGAAGCCGTCGATGTGCTGGCCCAGCCCGAAGGCGAGCGCGAGATAGTCGTGGGAGATCTGGTCGAACGGGAGGCCAGGCTGTCGGGTTCCGGGTTCCATCGTCATCCTCATGTCTGCGCCATCGTCCCGCGGCGCTCACCGCCGGCTGTCCGTTCCCGGCAGGGTAGCGCGGGAGATGCCACGGCGCGTACCCAGGTGAGTACGCGCCGTTATGTCGCGGCAGGTTCGAAATGCCGTCTGGGTAGCTCGGGCATGCGCGACTCAGACCGGGCGCTGAAGCCACCCGGCAACTGGCGAATCGACTCGAGGCGTGAGCGCCGCAGTGCGCGACGAGCCGAGGAAGGGGTTGGGGAGGGGACTGCTCCATCACCGTCCAACTCGTATCGCGGCCGCGTGTCGCGCTAACCCTACCCAGCCGGTTCAGTGCGAGCGACCGATCCGTCCGTCACGGCAGCTTCCGGAGTGGTCGCGTCCGGGGTGGCAGCCTCCGGTGTTCCGGCGGCCGGCGTCCCCGCACTCGCGATGTCGGCGTCGAGATCGGCGGTCGTCACGCCGCAGGGCAGCGCCATGTCCGGCACGGTGACGAACTCGTAGCCGCGGTCCTGCAGCGCCTCGATCACCCACGGCAGCGCGATGCCGGTCGAGGCGGCACTGTTCGGGGCATCGATGTGCATCTCGATGATGGCGCCGTCGTAGACGTCCGGCACGACCCGCTCCCAGATCGCGTCGGGGTCGGCATCGGCCGCGTAGTCAGCCGCCGAAATTCGCCAGCCGACTGGCAGTAACCCCTCGCTGGAGATCAGGGTCCGGACGCGCTCATCGGTCGAAGCGGCAAACGGCGTGGCGTACGGAACCCAGTTGTCACCGGCCACGGCCTGGATGCTGGCTATCGAGGCCTGAAGATCGGCGACCACGTCGTAGTCGGACGAGGTCGGCAGATCGAGCGCATCGTAGCCGTGGGTGCCGATCGGGAAGCCGGCGTCCGCGATTGCCTGGACGGTCTCCGGGTCCCGGTCGGTCGTCCAGCCCATCGCGAAGAAGGTCGCCGGAACCTCCCACTCCTGGAGCGTATCGAGGATGCCGTAGTCGAACGGCTCGCCGACGCCAATGTTGAAGGCCAGGGCGACGCGGTTGCAGCCAGCAGGACCCTGCTGCAGCCACGGGGCCGGGACGCCATCGACGCTGATGTAGAGCGCGTAGGCGTAGCCTTCCAGACCCGTGGCGTCGGACAGGATCGGCAGGAAGCCGTTCTCCTCCGGCCCGGTCACGGTGACGCGCTCACCAACCGTCAACGTGCCAAGCGAGTCGCAGTCGAACCCGGCGCAATCCCGAACCTTCACCGACGGCGCACCAAGCACGGAGGCCGCCGAGCCGGTGTAATCGATCGTATCGTCCTGAGTGGACGGGACGGCCCCGCCGGCAATGGGCGAGGCAACCGCCATGACGAGTGCAAGTGAGAGCACGCGCAACCAGCGTCGCGGGTGGCGATCCTGGCGAACAGTCCTGCGCCGCGTCCCCATCGACAACGATATCGAGCCCATGAATCCGGTCCTTCTGATGTTGTCGCCCGAGGGAGCACAAGCGCCGCCAGCTTGTCACACCTGAAACTACCGTCCCTGACCGGGTCCCGTCAACGCGAGGGACGCCCGGTTCGGTAGCATCGGGCACGTCCACCGGGCGACGGGTCCACGCCGACCACGGACATAGCGCGGTATGATGTTCGGGTCCCTCACCGTTCAGAGGCGTCAAGATGCGGCCATGGCGTGCCGCCAGCCAGACCCAATCGGGTCCGGCTGGGGTTTGTTGTGGGTTGCGCATCGAGTGCGTCCTTTGGAAACAGGCAAACGGATGGCAGCCGACGCCGCCGGGGACAGCCCCGGCTGGCCAAGGAGCCGGGGAGACACGAGCGGATGGCAGGGGCGGTCTCACCGGTACGGGCAGCGAGCCAAACGGCGACGGGTAGCGAGGCAGGATCGGACGGGCTGATCGCGGGACGCCGGCAGGGGACGCTGGTCATCATCCTGGCGAGCCTGTCGATCGTTGGGCCGCTCTCTATTGACATGTACCTGCCAGGGCTGCCCTCGATCCAGCAGGAACTGGCCACCTCGGCCTCGCTGGTCCAGTTGACGCTGAGTGCCTGCCTGCTCGGTTTGGCGGTCGGCCAGCTCGTGGCCGGGCCGATCAGTGACGTGGTTGGCCGACGCCCGCCGGTGATGTTCGGCATCGCCGGATTCATCGTCGCCTCCTTCCTCTGCGCGATCGCCCCGAACGTCGAGACGCTGATCGCCTGCCGCTTCCTGCAGGGCTTCGCCGGGTCCGCCGGGATCGTCATCTCCCGGGCGATCGTCCGTGACCTGTTCAGCGGGATCCGGGCGGCCCAGTTCTTCTCCCTGATGATGCTGGCCAACGGCGCCGGCCCGATCCTCGCCCCGACCCTCGGCGGCGGTATCCTGCTGGTGACGGACTGGCGGGGCATCTTCGGCGTCCTGGTCGGCCTCGGCGCGATCATGTTGACGGTTGCCTGGCTGTTCCTGCCCGAGACCAACCGGCCGGAGCAGCGCAACTCCGCCGGGCTACGGCCGACACTGGCCGCCTTCGGGACACTGCTCCGCAACCGGACGTTCGTTGGCTACGCCCTGATCATGGGGATGGCAATGGGCACGATGTTCGCTCACATCGCCGGTTCATCGTTCGTCCTCCAGAATCTTTACGGCGTCTCGGAGCAGCTCTTCGCCGTGCTGTTCGGCGCGATCGCCATCGGCTTCATCGGGATGAGCCAGGTCAATGCCCGCCTGATCACCCGGATCTCGATGCGCCGAATCCTCGCGGTTGGCGTTGGACTGAACCTGACGGGCGCCCTGACGGTGCTGGTGATCGTCAACCTGCTCGATCTCGGCCTGGCCGGGTTCGTCGGTGGGCTGTTCCTCGTCGCCGTCTCGAACGGCCTGATCGGGCCGAACGTGACCGCGCTGGCCCTGAACGACTACCCGCACATGGCCGGCAGCGCCTCGGCCCTGCTCGGACTGATGAGCTTCGCCGTCGGGGCCCTCGTCGCGCCGTTGGTCGGGATAGCCGGGGAGGACACGGCCGTCCCACTCAGCCTGATCATCCTCGTTTGCAGCCTCTGTGCGATCGCCGCCTTCCTTGGGCTCACCCGTCCCCGCGCACGAGTCGCCCAGACAGCGTAGGTCTGGCGGGCCGGAGACCGGTCGAACACGACGACCGGTCGAACACGACCGGTTCCGTTCGACGCCCGGCACGGCGGATCGGTTCCCGATACAGTAGGCGGGCCAAGGAGCCAGACCATGCCGTCAGCCGAAATCAACGCCACGCTTCAGCAGTTCCTCGCCTCCGTCGCCGGGATCGAGCAGTCCCGGTTCTCCCGGGTCCTGCTTGCCAACCCGGAGCAGTACGCGACCATCCTCCATCAGCAGCTCGGCGACCCGAAACGGGCAGTCACCATGGACGCTGGGGACGCGGAGACCATCCGCCGGATCGTCGCGCTCGCCACGGATCGAGCCGAACCGGTGAGCCTGACCGCCGTCGGGACGGCCCTGCTATCGGCGAGCGCGTCGCGGGCCGTCCCGGACCGGCTCCCACGGGACTGGCGGGACGCCCACGCCCGGATCACGGATTACCTGGCCCAGGCCGGACCGCTGCCGACTGTCCCGACGGCGTCCAATGACGAGGCGGCCACGCCGTTCCGTGAACCACGGCAGCTCAGCCGGGAAGCGATTCTCCGGACCGTCGTCGACGGCGGCATCCTGGCCACCGACGATGAGCTCGCCCGGACGTTCGCGGCATGGCGATCAGCTCCGCCCTTCTTTAGCCTCGTCGAGCAGGTCGTCGTCGCCTCGCTGGTCGACCTCATCCGAACCCTCTCGGCGATGCGTCAGCACATCGTCCAGCCCGCCGTCACCGCCCTGGCGACGACCGCTCCGATCGCCCGACCCATCGACACGGCCTGACCCCAATGGTACGGCCGGCCATACGCCAGGCATGCGAGAAGGTAGAGGACTCTTGGACTGGGAGTCGTCTACCGGTGGTCACTCCCCAGCTGAAGTTACTGGGGTCGATGTCGGCGCGCCCGTTGCGTCCTCAGGCATTGGGGCACCTGCGGGTTCCGTTTCCGCGGGTGGCTGCGACGGAAGCAGGAGGCCGGCGACGCCCGCCCCGACCAGCGCCACGGCCGCCGCGACCAGACACCCTGCCGCGAACCCATCGAGGAACCCGCCCGTGGCAAGGGTTGTCAGCCGTTCGGCCAGCGCCGGTTGCCCATCGGCACCGAGCTGCCCGGCCGCAGCCAGTGCAGCGCCAATGGAGTCCTGACTCTGGGCCAAAACCGTGTCCGACAGATCTGATCCGACCGGGACATCGGTAATCCGGCTCTGATAGATGGACGCGAAGACACTGCCGATAACCGCGACGCCGAGCGTGCCGCCAAGTTCGCGTGTCGCGTCGTTGACGGCTGAGCCGACGCCCGCCTGCTCCTTCGGGACGACCCCCATGATGGCCTCAGTCGCCGGAGCGGACGTAAGCCCCATGCCGATTCCGAGGATGAGCATCTGACCGACGATCTCCGGATAGGACGTCGCCAGGTCGGATTGCGAGATCCAGAAGAACGCGACGCTCAGGCAGGCGAGTCCCGCGGCGACGACCGCTCTGGTCCCCAGGATGACTGCCAGCCGCGTGCCCAGCAACGAGGCTACAGCGATTGAGAAGGCCACGGGCAGGAGCCGGACCCCCGTCTCGAGCGGGAAGTAGCCTTGCAGGAACTGGAAGTATTGGGTGATCAGGAAGATGAAGCCGAACAGGCAGAAGAATGCCAGGGTGACTGAGGCACTCGTCGCGGAGAAGCGTGGGTTCCGGAACAGGCTAACGTCCAGCAGCGGCTCGGCTGCCGACCGCTCGGCCAGGACGAAGGCGACCAGGAGGACAGCGGAGATTACGAAGCCGAGCAGCGTGGCTGGACTGGTCCATCCAGCCTCAGGAGCCTCGATGATCGTAAAGACGAGCGTTCCGAGCAGCGCCGTTGAAAGCGTCAGACCCGCCCAGTCGAGCCGGGGCGCGCCGGGGTCACGAGAATCGGGAACCAGCCTGAACGCCAGAATGGCGACCACGAGCGCCACCGGAGCCAGCGCGACCATCGTGCTCCCCCACCAGAAGTACTTGAGCAGGAAGCCGCCACCGATTGGCCCTGTCGCAATGGCGATACCGGTCGTCGCACCCCAGATTCCGATTGCCTGGGCACGTTCAAGGCGATCGGGAAAGATATTGGCGATGATGGACAGCGTGGTGGGGAAGATGATCGCGGCACCAACGCCCATCACCGCTCGCCAGGCAATCAACCGATTTGGGTCGGCGCTCCCGGCACCGGCTGCGGCGGCGACTCCAAACACGACGAGTCTCAACAGCAGGGCACGTTGACGACCGAACCGGTCACTCAGTCCACCTGCCGCGAGGACGAACGCGGCAAACGTCAGGTTGAAGGCAGCCACGATCCAGAGCAGCTGAACATTATCGGCATCGAGCGCCGAGACCAGCGTCGGGAGCGAGACATTCATCAGGGTCGTGCTGGCATTGATCAGGTACACGGCGCCGCAAAGCACCGCCAGGGTTGCCCAGGGGCTCACATCCCAGTCGGGCGAACGACGCAACCAACGAGCATCCAACATGGTAGGGTCTCCTGACGTTGGGGTCGGCACAAAGGTTTACAATTTATACTGACTAGTGTAATATATCAACTACGAGGTGGGGATGCGCAGCTACAGTCAGTTCTGCCCGGTCGCCCGGGCCCTCGACCAGATCGGTGACCGGTGGGTTCTCCTGATCGTCCGGGAGTTGCTCATTCGCCCCTGCCGCTTCAGCGACCTGCGGACCGGGCTCGCCGGTATCGCCAGCAACCTGTTGACCGAGCGGTTACGGACCCTTGAGGAGTCGGGCGTCATCGAACGCGCCGAACTTCCCCCGCCGGCGGCGAGTTCGATCTACCGGTTGACGGAGCGCGGGCAGGCGCTCCTGCCAGTCGTTGTGGCGCTGGCACGCTGGGGCGAGCCGCTGCTCGCCGGCGGGCAGAATGGCGACCATTTCGCCGGGCGCTGGTTGCTCATGCTGGGAGCCGCAGTCCTCCGGGACATCCCAGCCACGGACCTGGCACCGCTCGTCGTCGAGCTACGCGCTGACCAGGAACCCCTCGTCATCGAAGTTGGTCCGGAGGGCATCGAGGTTCGGCTTGCGGGGACGGTGGGCCCCGATCTGGTCATCGATGCCGACGCGACGACGATCGTCAATCTCCTGACCGGCGCGATCGACCTTGTAGAGGCACATCGTCGTACCTCCGTGCAGATCAGTGGTGAGCCGGACGCCGACAGCCGATTCGCGACCTTGCTCAGTCGGATGGAGCCGTTTCATCGATTAGCCGGGGCATGACTGGTCCAGCCCGGCCGTTGCTGCGGCAAGCTGCTGGATCGCAGATAGCGATCGAACCCAGCCCGGATGGCCGCTGCTTGCCTCTCGTCCATCGATGGCCATATCGCTGACGAGTCCGACGACGCCCTCAGCGATCCAGTAGATCGCCCCAGCGTCCCTGATCCCGACGAGGCTGAAGTTGACGTGGGCGACTCCAAGGTGGCCCTCATCCAGACCCTCTCGGCGATGCGTCAACACATCGTTCAGCCCGCAGTCACCGCCCTGGCGACGACCGCTCCGGTCGCTCGACCCATCGACACGGCGTGAATAGACTCATCCCTCCAATATGAACGGCCCCGGCGAAAATACCGCCGGGGCCGTTCGTCTGCCCGTTCAGGAAACCGGGTACAAGAGAGGATCTACCGGCCGGCGACCTTGATATCCGAGGCAGCGGGGATGATCCGCTCACCGATCAGCTCGAGAATCCCGGGTTCGGTCATATTGGGCACGCTCAGGATGACGTAGTCGATCCCGAGGTCGGCCTGTTGCTTCAGCGTCTGAAGGAACTGATCGGGGGTTTGCGTCTGCCCACTGCCCGACTCCGTCACCGCCAGGACCGCGATAGTCGTCTTCTCGATTTTCGCGTAATCCCGCCCGACCGTCTCGCAGTGCCCTTTGAGGACGTCGATCTTGTGCGCCAGATCAGGCGTAGAGAACAGGTTGCAGGCGTCGGCGTACTGGGCAACCAGCCGGAGCGTCTTCTTCTCACCACTGCCCCCGATCATGATTGGCGGGTGCGGCCTCGAGATCGGCTGCGGGTGATTGAGCGTCTCGGCGAGCTGGTAGTGCTGGCCCTGGTAGGGGCCGTCATTGTCCGACCACATCTGCCCAATGATCTGAAGCGTTTCCTCCAGCCGCTCGAACCGCTCAGCCGTCGATGGGTACGGCACGCCCAGGGCATGGTGCTCCCGATCGTACCAGGCCGCGCCGATCCCGAGCCAGGCCCGGCCGCCGGACAGGACATCGAGCGTGGTGACGGTCTTGGCGAGCAGACCGGGGTAGCGGTAGGTGACGCCGGTCACCAGCGTTCCAAGCTGAATCCGCTCCGTGACGCCGGCCGCAAAGCTCAGGGTGCTGTAGCTCTCCAGCATTGGGTCCTCGGCCGGACCGACCATCTCGATCTGGAAGAAATGATCCATGACCCAGAGGGACGCGAAGCCGGCTGCGTCCGAGCGGCGGGCGATGTCGGCGAACGTTGGCGCAATGGCCTCGGTCCCGCCGGGATAGTTGAACCGCGATACCTGGATACCGATCTTCATGGGCGAACTGAACTCCTCGTTGCAAGCCATGCCGGATCGCGTCCACGCCGACGATCACCCGGAGTCACCGTCATACGACGCACATTCTGTACGACGAGTGAGCGACTTACCCCATCCAGGTGGGCGGGGCACGGCCTGACGCTTCGGGCAGGCTCACCGATCGTGCGACTATTTTCCGGTGGTCGGGACCGGAGCGAAGCGGCGGCGGTGCTGGTGGAACGCTTCTTCCTTGATACCGGCGACAGTGCTATCGTGGCTGAATGGCTTCACTATTGGCCGTCGAACGACCGTCCAGACGATGACGAGATGACGTAGGGATATCCACCGGTGGCGACCCAGGAATCGAACCTCGAGGCCAGCAGCGTCGCGGCCCCTCCCCAGACGACCGGCATCCTGCACTCCCTGCGCGTCTACCCGGCCTTCGCCATGCTGATGATCGGCACGCTGGCGACCAACACCGGCTTCTGGATGTACCAGACCGCCGTCGGCTGGCTGGCCTATGACCTGACCGGCTCGGCGACGTTCGTCGGGCTGGCCGGCTTCGCGGGCGGCATCCCGATGCTGATCCTGGCTGTCCCCGCCGGCGTGATCCTGGACCGGTCGGACCGTCGGCAGGTCCTGAAGCTGTCCCAGTGGGGCGTGATGCTGATCTCGGCCCTGTTCGCCGTGCTGATCGCGACCGATCTGATTCAGCCGTGGTCACTCCTCGTCGTCGCGGGAATGTACGGCGCGGTCATGTCGTTCATCTTCCCGACCCGGACCACGATGGTGCCGTCACTGGTCGCCCGGACGGACATGGCCAACGCCGTCGCCCTCAACGCCGCGACCCAGAACGCGACCCGCGTCGTCGGTCCCGCGATCGCCGGGGTCCTGATCGCCCTGTTCGGCGCCTCGACGACCTTCGCCGTGGCGGCGGTCCTCCAGATCATCGCCCTCTACACGACGGCGAAGCTGCCCGCCGCGGCCGCGGGCCGGATGAACCGCGGCGCAGCCGGCCGCTCCACCTTCATGGTTGGCCTCCGGACCGTCGCCGGCAGCCAGATCCTGACCGGGCTGGTCCTGCTCTCGCTCGCGACCAACGTGCTCGTGATGCCGTACATCAACCTGATGCCGGTCTTCGCCGAGGATGTCCTCGACATCGGCTCGTCGGGCCTGGGCGTCCTGCTCGCCTCGGTCGGCCTCGGGACGGTCGGTGGGGCGCTGTTCGTCGCCCGCTCGCAGGCCCCGATGTCCTGGCGCGCCATCCAGATCATCACGGCGGCGGCGTTCGGCGGATTCGTGATCGCCTTTGCCCTGTCGCCCAATCTGCTGGTCGCGCTGCCCCTGTTGTTCCTGGGCGGATTCGCCAGCGCCACCTTCCTGGCGATGAACCAGACCGCGCTGCAACTCCGCGTCGACGAGGACAAGCGGGGCCGCGTGTTCTCGATCTACCTGATGACGTGGGGGCTGCTGCCGCTGGGTCAGCTCCCGACGGGCCTCGTCGCTGAAGCCGCCGGCGCTCCGATCGCCGTCGCCGGAGCCTCAACGCTCGCCCTGATCGGCATCGCCCTTGTCGCCTGGCGGTACCCATCGCTACGAGAGGCGTCCGCGAAACCCGCATAGCTGTCGAGCGCCCTTGCTGCCTGAGCCGCTACACTTGGAGAGGTATTCGGGTCAGTCGGAAACCGAACCGGTCCGGCTGGTATCGCCGCCATCACGGACGACGATCAACCCGGCCTATGACATCCAGGATGATCGCGTCCTGGACATCGTTGCCGCGCACCCGGAGGTCGCCGCCCTGCTGGACGAGATCGCCATGCGAACACCCGAGTACTTCCCGGAGGCGACCGGCCTCGTGATCCGGTCGCAGACCGATCCGGACGATGGCTCGCTGAGCTGGGTCGTCGAGATCCTGAATCCGGCAACGGTTGATCAGGTCGTCGACCAACTGTACCGGTTCGACCACGAGTGGTGGCTGAAGGCCAAGACTGACGTGACGCCAGAGTTCGTCGCCACGGTCGAGCTAGTGTGACGCCATTCGACTGGCGCGCGTATCTCACCCTTGCCCTGAAACTCGCCAGTGAGCCGGATGAGGCGTCGCGGCGTTCGGCAATCAGCCGGGCGTACTATGCCTGTTATGGGCTCGCCACGACTTATGCGCTTCGACAGGGATTTTCACATGTCGTGGTTACCCACGATCGTATCTGGGAGTGGCACCTCCGACTGGGTGATCCATCCGGAGGGCGAATAAACGAGATCGGCAAGCGGATCAAGAACAGTCGGATTGCCGCCGACTACCGTGCGGACGATGACCATGTAGCCAGTCGCGCTGGCCTCATCTGCCTCTGGGCCGATCAACTCGTTGCGCTCCTGCAGGCGCTTCCGGACGATCTGGAGTCGTCGTTGGAATCTGATGTCGTAGCAGAACGCTGACGCCAGCCCTTCAGGACAATGAAGAATGGGCCGTGTCTTCTCGATTTACCCGCTGACGTTGGTCTGTTGCCGATTCGGGCCGGGGCGTTAACGCTCGCCCAGATCGGGATTGGCTTTATCGGCTGGCGGTACCCGTCGCTGCAGGAGTTGCTGGAGCTCCCTGATGCTTGGGATGACGCGGCTCATGGCCAGGCTCCGTGATCACTCGGCCTCACGCAACCGATCGAACTGGCTATGAATCGCGTCAGCCATGGCCCTGCGGCGACGATCCAGAAAATCGGTATACCGAAGCGTGGTCCAATCCTGAGGCAAGGCATGTCGCGTGTTTACATCGAGCTGGCTACTGTCTGCGACGTTCTTCCCCATGCCAGCCATGTAGATGGACGGCGAGACTTTCATGTCTCTCGGCGCATAGCTGGTGTCGACAATCGCGAGATTGGCGACCTGCTTGATTTCCACCGGGTCAGTGATACCCAAGCGAGCTAGGTGCGGCTTCGAGAAGAGTGGGACGCGGGCCACTTCCCGTTCGGTCTTCTTCAACGCCGGATCGAACAGACGGTCGACAGGCGTGTCACCGAACAGCGCCGCCGTATTCGACGCATTGAGACTCGCATCGTAGGCGTGCGCGGCCAGGTTGTTCGTTGAGGTTGTCATTAGCAGGTTCGGCAGAGTTATCGTCCAGAAATCGTTGGTCAAGACGGACGAGATTTCCCGCTCTAGAACGGCGACGAAATCCCCGGCGGTCTTCGCGCCACGAAGCTGCGCCAGGTCGTTGTCCATCTTCGTGTTCGCGCCGCTCGTGTACCTGGCCGTCAGTGACGCCATCGTGAACCAGCGAGCAATGACCCGCTTCAACGCATCCACCGGAACCTGAAAATCTCGGCGACCGATCAGGTAGAAGGCATACGAGTACAGGATCGCCGCCTGTGATGTGATCATCTCGCCGCTAACGTATCCAGCCAGGCGCAGGGTGCTGAAGAAGCCATGCCAGTTGTCCAGATCGAGCAGATAGGTTTGCGCATCGGCAAGCTGCTGGAACCGCTCATCCCGAACCGACACACCGTCGTCGCCCTTCTCCTCTCCACCGATGACCGCGTGCGTTTCCTTGAGCCGCGCATTCCGAAATGCGAGTGATACCGCGACCGTGAGCAGTTGGGTCGGTTTTGGGGTGATGAAAGAGTTATGGGCAGTCTCGCGACCATTTCCTGACACCTGGGCACTGCGGCAGAACGCCTCCAGCTGCTTGCGCCCTTCCTCCCAGTACACCGACATGAGCGTCAAGATGAAGTCGCCCTGATCCAGCCGGACGCCCTTGCTGTTGATCCGGACGAAGACGTCGGCAACCTGTTCAACCGTCAACCGGGACGAGAGGACGAGACCCGTCAGTGGGAAATCGCGTAGACGCGCCAGACGACGGAGCGCCGCATCCACATGTGTTTGCTGTTCTGCAGTGAGTGCCGTTGTCGGAGCGAGTCGGGATAAGAACGTCTGAATGCCCTCCTTGATGTCGCTGTCAGGTAACAGCAACGCACCAATGTCCGGGACATAGCGGGGATTGCGGGTGGTTCGCTCGGACGCGACAAGGAACTGTCCCTCGACCGGATCAAAGGCCAGCCGGACGCTCTGGTGCTCGTAGTCAGCGTTGATGACGGCCTTGCCAGTCACCGTCGCCCACAGGGAGGTCAGCCGCTGCTGCCCATCGACGACGAGCTGGTCCGGTATGACCGGTTCTGACCCATCCTCGGCCCGCGCACCGAACGAACGACCGGCCGTCGGGATCGGGTTGTTCCAGAGCAACAGATAGCCGATCGGGAACCCGCGATACATTGAATCGAACAGATCACGGATCTTGTCGGCCTTCCAGACGAATGGCCGCTGCAGATCCGGTAGACCAATGACGCCGCGATCGATGTCCGAAACCAGGTCACCGAGCCGACAAGTTGTCGGCTCGAAGTACGTCGCATCCGACCGGGGATCAACCCGCTGGTCATCGGCTCGATCGGCGACGGCCACTTCTAAAGCCGTCAGCGCGTCGCTGGATGAGAGAAGTTCGTAGCGCCCACGGTCCAGGCGGCGAAAGAGTGGGCTGTTGGAGAGGAGCTGGTAGGTCCGTTCACGACTCATACCAGCCTCCAGGGCCCGGGCAAGGATCTCGGAAGCGAGAAATGACTTGTCGAGCCCTGGCCGGACCTGGCGGATCAGATCGACGAGCTTCACCTCCGTTTCATTGAGTGCGGTCTCGATCGGCAACTCGTAGATCGCCCGGATCTGGTCGTGCTCGATGATCAGCCAGTCCGTCGAGTCAGCAAGAGCGCGTAGCTGATCCGGTGCGAGTCTGATCGGATCAATAGTTCCCCGTCCGAGCTGCTCGCAGGCATCGTCCAGACTGACGGCCCCGGCGATTGCCAACAGTTTCCTCAGCCGGTGCCCGGCCGCCCGGCCAGCCTCGGCGTCGGGTAGCGCTGGCGGCGATGGCTCTCGAACCGGAACGATGGGCGCAACGTCCCGGACCGGTTCATCAAGCAGCTCGTCTCGACGCACGATGTGGAGAGCACCACGGTTCTCGACCGATTCCAGCCGAGGGTTGGGCGACATGACATCTTCGGCATCGAGCAGGGCATCGATCGAGTGCTTTGGCGTCGTCATCATCCCAATGTCCCGTAGAAGTTCCGTCAGTTCTGCCTGATCCACGGGAACCAGCTCGGCGACTACGGCGATGACTCGGTCCAGAGTTGGTGTCCAGACGGCATTCTTCTGGGCTGCCGCGATGAACTCAAGGACGACCGATGAGACGTGTCCGGCCGTTTCCCCGACCAGCTCGGCCGTAGCCTCGAACGACTGGGGCGCTCCACCAGACCAGCCGAAGTAGATCAGCACGGTATCGACATCGTCGGCAGGTACGAGTGGAGAGATGATCGACGCCAGTTCCTCATCAAGCGGAAGCGATTCAAGCCAGTCGATGTAGTCGCTGAGCTGCTCCAGCACGTTAAGCGATTCAACCGTCAGCGCCTGAGCGAGCAACAAATCGACCCAGCTACCAAGTGTCGTGCAAGCTTCGACCGCGATTGGATAGCTCGATCCCAGCCAGCGGAACCGTGGATCGTCCAGAGTGATCGATGACAGGGCGACTTGCTGTCGAAGCGTCGCCACGGCGTCGTCCAGCAGTTGGCGGTCAACTGGGCGCGCCACCGGCCTTACAACGTCATCCATCCCCTGCTCTTCAGGCGGGTGACTTTCAGGTGCTGTCCCGACGGGTGTCCCCTTGGACAAACCGAGTGCAGCGACCTGAGGACTACGATGGTAGAAAGTACCGTCTCCATCTAGCCGTGTGTCACCTCTGACGTTGTCAACTAGCAGGCAACGCTCAAGGTCCAGGCGACCATCAGTTGCCACGATTCCCCAGTCACCATTGTTGGCAATGGTCGTCGCCTCAATCGTTGCCTCTGACTGCCCGCCAAGGTGAATACCTGACTTGCCATTGCCGGTATTGTCTACGCCCTGCTTGCCGTCCATCCACAGCCGAGCACGGTCCCCAAGATAGATTCCATTGTCTCCGCAATCCGTCAGAGCGCTGTCGGTCACTTCCACCACAACGTCGGATCTACCGACGATCCCGCTGCTCGTGACAGACGACAACATGGTTCCCTGGACCACGGCCCTCCCGTTGTCGGGAAGGACAAGCGCTGAACCGAGATCGGCCGAAACGTAACTATTCTCAACCCGAAAACGGACCGATGATCCTGACCCCTGAAGCCCATGGTGCTTGGCCTCCACCGTACAGTTTCGAAGTCGGATGGATGCTCCTAAAGCTTGAGACGACTCGACCAGGATCGCACTGCCATTTTTTGAACGAATTGTGAACCCATCCAGGACAACATTACAGTTGACGACCCTCACGGCAGGGCCATCGGTGACCTCAAGCATGACTCCGGCCGACTCCGCAACGAGCGTGAGGCTGGTCTTCAGCACAATGCCTTCGTGATGAGTGCCGGCCTCGAGCGAGATGGTCTGGTCTTGTCTGGCTCGATCGATGTATCGCTGCAAATCCGAGCGGAGTGTTGGAACCCACGTCAAATGCTTGATCTTGGTTTCACTCTTTAAGGCTGGAGTCGGGGGTCTAGAGCGGTTCTCACAGGGGTTGACAGGGTGGCAGAGACTGGTGGTATGCTCGCCGCGTACTCCCGCGATCTCCGTGAACGGCTGCTTCGCGCCCATGACGCCGGCCTGAGCGACGCCGAGATTGCC
>JAABUN010000552.1_pt1 | contig 95897 bp, 88 predicted proteins | sample 5559311 | NCBI WGS metagenome assembly JAABUN01 (sample SAMN10711877, study PRJNA513370) | rock metagenome | isolation source: Antarctica rocks | place: Antarctica: Victoria Land, Siegfried Peak sud | reverse complement strand
CAGTTGAAGGCGATGAACTTGAAATACTAAGCCTTTTAATTGACAAATACGAAAACGAAAATTTTCCTATAGACTATCCCGACCCAATTGAGGCTATTAAATTCAGAATGGAGCAATTGGGCTATACCCAGCCAGACTTAGCAAAAGTTGTAGGATTTAAAAGCAGGGCAAGCGAAATTTTAAATAGAAAAAGAAAATCATCTCTTGAAATGATACGAAAATTACATGAAAATTTGAAAATTCCTATTGAAGTATTAATTCAAGCCTATTAAGAAGCACAATGAAAGAAACAAATCGTTCCATCAAACTTTTTAAGGATCTATATAACGGAAATCCCTGGATTGATGTAAACCTGGTGAATGTATTAAACCACCTCAATGCCATTCAAGCCTCCATAAAAATATTTCCGAATTGTAATTCTATTTGGGAAATCACTAATCAAACTAACCACTTTTTCCCCCTGCTCCAAACAATAAAATCCGTTGCCTGAATATTTTCAACTCCCAACTGTCGTAACATAGTTACCAACTGCCCACGATGATAAGTACTATGATTAAAAACATGCAACAGCATTTGAAATATGGGTTGCTTAAATTGTTCTCTCTTCGTATTCTGGTAAGCAAATACATGATTAAGTGCTGCTTCAGTTGCTTCAGAAACCCACTCTTCCCATTGCCGGTCTTGCCGAAAAATACCTTTTGTTACTTCATTGATTGTATATTCTGAAGCGGTACTTGGCCTTATAATCTGTTCACTTAATTTCATACGCTGCCACCAAATACTTTCTGCATCCCACATATGAAGTAAAGTTTTACGTATCCCTGGAAAACTACTGACAATGTTTTGTTGTAGCTGTTCTTCATTTAAGGTTAAAATCAATTCACATAGTCTTTGGTTTGCCCACTTATTATATACAACATATTGCTTGAGAATTTCCTTCATTTGAATTGGTTACTTTTGGCGTTAAAATTCTAATACTAAGTAAAATTAATAACAGGTTCTTTAACGCATACTCATAATTATCCACTATGTCTGATAATAAATTCCCACTAACCAGTTTCAGTTCCGTTGCTATACATGGCAACGAAAGCAAGCATCCTAACTATGCCCACGTTACGCCAATTTATGCTACATCAACATTTACTTTCGATACAGCCCAACAAGGCATGGAGCGGTTTGAAGGCAAGCAGGAAGGCTATATTTACAGCCGTTGGGGTAATCCAACTTTTACAGATGCAGAAAAAGTGATAGCCGCAATGGAAGCTTTCGGACTATCAGATGCCGATGGTTCACCATTACAATTAAAAGCAATTCTACATGCAAGCGGCCAGGCTGCAATGACCACAATGTTTATGGCTAATTTAAAAGCCGGAGATAAAATTCTATCGCACTACTCGCTGTACGGCGGCACACACGAATTAATGCTAAAAGTTTTTCCTGAAGCAGGTATTGAAACCATTATTGCAGACCTTGGTGATATAAACACTGTTGAAGAAATCATTCAAAATAACCCCGGCATTAAACTCGTTCATATTGAAACACCCGCTAATCCTACAATTGATTGTGTAGATATTGAAGCAGTTACCGGCATTGCAAAACAGCACGGACTAACAGTAACGGTTGACAATACTTTTGCCACGCCGTATCTACAACAACCGTTTAAGTATGGGGTTGATTTTGTTTTTCACTCAACCACAAAATTCTTGAACGGTCATGGCACTGCAATAGGCGGAGTACTTATTGGGCGTGACATAAATATTATGAATGGGAAAGTTACCAAATGGCACCGCTTACTTGGTGGCAACAGTAATCCTTTTGATGCATTTTTATTACTGCAGGGATTGAAAACATTAGAGATAAGAATGGACAGGCATTGCAGTAATGCAATGGCAGTGGCCAATTATCTGAATGGTCATCCCGCTGTTTTAAAGGTAAATTATACGGGGCTTTCCTCACACCCTGATTATGAGGTTGTGCAAAAGCAAATGAAGCAACCCGGCGCATTATTAAGCTTTGAACTAAAAGGCGGGTTTGAAGCCTGCAAACAATTTATTGATAAACTAAAAATGTGTGTACGGGCAGTTTCGTTAGGAACTGCTGATACCTTACTTTGTCACCCCGCAACAATGACGCACTATGGGGTACCCAAAGAAGAAAGAGAAAAATTTGGTATAACGGATGGGTTGATAAGAATGAGTGTTGGAATTGAAGGTATTACCGATATTTTAAATGATTTGGAACAGGCATTATCTCCAAACGTATAAAACATTTCACGCAAAAACGCAAAGGAACCCCAACACAAAGACGCAAAGAAAGTTTCCCCTTTTTACTTAACCACCCTTGCTTGAAAAATAAAAGCTTTGAGGCTTAGCTCCTTTGCGGCTTTGCGTGAAAAATAACATTCCTCCTTAAGTAATTGACATTGCACAACTAAGTAACCATTTTTGCAATATTGAAAAGTTTTAAGAATGAAAGATATTATTATACGAAGGGCAGTAAAAGAAGATTGTGCAAGACTACTGGAATTAGTACACGAATTAGCGGTATATGAAAAAGCACCTGATGAAGTAACCGTTTTATTACACCATTTTGAAGAAAGCGGTTTTGGAAAACAACCTGTTTGGTGGGCATTTGTTGCAGCCTCCCCTAACCTCTCCAAAGGAGGGGAAATAATTTATGGGTTTGCTCTGTATTATGTACGTTATAGCACGTGGAAAGGACAGCGAATGTATCTGGAGGATTTACTGGTTACGCAAGAAATGCGATGCAATGGAATAGGTACTTTATTGTTTAACCGGTTGATAGAAGAAGCAAAAGAAAAAAAATTTCATGGCATTGTATGGCAGGTTTTGGAATGGAATGAACCTGCAATACAATTCTATAAAAAATACAACGCTGATTTTGATGGAGAGTGGGTGAATTGCAGTATTACGTTTTGAGCGTAATAATCGTCATGCTGGATTTATTTCAGTACTCCTGGCAAACGTTTTGAGATGCGAACTGCAGTGTTAAGTTTTACTACCTATTTTATTCTTTCAAACTCAATAAAAGCAGGTCAGCTATTACGGCTATAAAACCTTTTGATAGTAAAGTGCTGCTTGTCATCACTTAATTTAAAATCGCATTTATTATAATAAGTTGATGAAGAAAGCATACTATGCAGAAAGATATATTCACCTTCCAAATAATAGAGATAGGCACCCGAATGACGAATGAGGTAACCAGGGTTTTGACTTGTATCAATATACGGCCGGGACTTTAAATACAAAGTAGACCCTTTTTCATCCACCGTTGAGAATGCACTATTAAACTCAATTGAATCTAACCGCAAAGTTTTCTCAACCCATAACCCCTGAAGCGGGGATAAATTTGGACCTGTTCTTCTTACAAGCCATCATCAAAATAGCAAACAGATAAAACCAAAGCAATTACATATAAAAGTTTCTTTTAGAAAGATACTACATTGTAAGTACATCCATAAATTGTTTTTCATCCCATCCCACTACGTGTTTAAATACCTTACTAACCAGGCTATGCATCCGTCATTAGCAGTTGGAGAAGGGTTAATCCATCTGCAACACTTTTATAGCCGAAGGATATTTTGCATCGTGGTAAATTTTAATAGTTGCTTTCTTAAAATCACTTTCTTCAGCCTGCCCTATAGACATAAATTTTTGCGGGTTCCTGTCAACCAAAGGGAACCAACTGCTTTGTATTTGCACCATTATTTTGTGCCCTTTTTTAAAGCAATGTGCTACATCGTTTAGCTCATATTTAACTTCTGTAATTTTATTAGGTACAAACGGCTCAGGTTTAGAAAAGCTGTTTCTGAATTTACCTCTCAGCACTTCAGCCCTCACCAGCCTTTGCATTCCTCCAATATTTTTTCCACTGGCATCAATGGCTGTGTCGGGTAAAACATCAATTACTTTTACAATAAAGTCTGCATCGGTGCCCGTAATACTTACAAACAGATCGGCAGTTATAGGGCCTGATAAAGTAATATTGTTTTGCAATACCGGGCTTTCATAACTAAGTACATCCTTTCGGGCCGAAGCAAAGCGCTGATCTGCTGCCATGTATTCATTATTCCTTCTGCCGCCTTTTGTTTCTATATAAGGAACCGGATTAGCGGGATCGGAAATGTATTCATCTGCACCGTTTGTATTTTGTTTGTTGAAAGAAAGTTTATGGTTGTTTTGCAAATACCAGGTGGCAGGTTTTGCCTGTTTAGGAGGCCAAGCAGGGTATTGTTTCCATGCGTTTGTTCCGGTTTCAAAGATTGTAGCTTCAGCAGCATTGAATGCTCCTGTTTCTTTTAAATAATAGTTGAAGAAGTCGTGCTCGGTCTTTTGCAAATACTCGCTAGTGTTTGAACCGAAATCGAGGGTAGCAAATTTTGTCCAGCTGCTTCTTGCCCAACCGCCATGAGTCCATGGCCCCATTATTAAATGGTTGTTATTTTTAACCGTATTTTTTTCAATTGCCTCATATGTTTTTAATGCTCCAAAAAGATCTTCTGCATCGTACCATCCGCCTACCACTAAAACTGCAGGCTTTATGTTTTGTAAGTGTTTTCGAATATCTCTTGCCTGCCAGTAAGCGTCTTTAGTATCATGTTCAAGGTATTCGTTCCAGATTTTGCTTTTATTATTAAAGCATAATTTATTCGCATTCCTAATAGGTCCCATTTGTAAGTAATAAGAATAAACATCTGTGATCTGTTGGTTACAAAAACGCGGGTACGACTTCCAAAGTGTATCCCTCGGATAGTCAAATCCATTTGTGAAAGAATAATTATCCATTAAATAAAATGCCCCGCGGTGATAGACATCATCTCCTTCAAACTCGTCGGTAACAGGAGCTTGCGGCGACACAGCTTTCAAAGCCGGATGTGCATCAGGAAGCGCTGCTGTGGCATAAAAGCCCGGATATGAAATTCCATACATACCCACGTTACCATTGTTGTTGGTTACGTTTTTTAAAAGCCAATCAATCGTATCGTATGTATCGCTGCTTTCATCCACATCTTTTGCAGATCTTTTATTGGCAACATGCGGAGTTGTTTCTTCAAACCTACCTTCACTCATATATCTTCCCCTTACATCCTGGTACACATAAATATTATCTTCATCGGCAAATAGCCTGCTTGGTCCTAACTGCTGAAGATAATTTTCTTCTCCGTAAGGATTGCACGAATAAGGTGTTCGTTCAATAAGTATAGGATATTTGCCTGTAGTGTTTTTGGGGATGTAAATAGCAGTAAAAAGTTTTACTCCGTCTCTCATAGCAATCATCCTTTCTATTTTTGTAAAACGGCTTTTGATATTGGTATTATCAGGCCGGGCAGCGTTTTGTGCGCATGATGAAAGGCAACCGAATAAAACAAGTAAAACCGTAAATAGATATTTCATCAGAAAATCATTGTTTTTAGTTGAATGAAAGACGCTGGCATTTTGTATGAAGCCTATTTTATAAGATTATTTTATCATTAACGGCTTCAGTCGTTTCCTCACTTTTTATATTTGATCCTTGTTGAAACAAATGAAACTTCCATTAAGTCAGTTCGAGATTAGGGTCCCAAAATAATTTTTCAAAATCAACTATCGTTTCATTTTCAACTGCTATCCCTTCTTTAAGTAAAAGTTCTTCCATTAAAGTTGGTGTGGCAAAATGCACTTTGCCTGAAAGCATTCCGTTGCGGTTTACCACACGTTGTGCAGGTACTTTAGGCTTCACTGAAAAGCTTCCATTCATCGCCCAACCCACCATACGGGCAGAAGATTTAGCGCCTAAATAATTCGCAATAGCGCCATAAGTACTCACCCTGCCTTTAGGAATTTTCCTTACTACTTCCCATACATTTTCAAAGAAACTATAGTTCTTGCTGTTATCAATTACACGAAGTTTTTCTTCAGGAGGTTTTTTCATTAAACGGCTTTATTTTAAAAAACTTCCGATAGCTATCGGAAGGCACCCCAGGCACAATAGAATACATAGTAAATGCCTTAAAATATTCTATGTTGCTATGTGACTATGTAATTCAAATTTTTTTATAGAATAGTTTTACAGTTAAAAATTTTAAACCACTTCTAAAGCACGGTTGATGAATTTGATAAGCGGCATAAGCGCAGTAAAGCCAGCTATAATTTCTTTAAAATAGTTTTCGCTCACTACCTCTTCATCTGTAACCGGGCGAATAGCAACAAAACTTTTTAGTTTAAGATATTCAATGGCAGGGTTTTCTTTTTCATATCCCTTAGGCTCACGGCTTAAACTGTATTCACCTTTTTCAAGATTGCCATAAGTTTTTTTAAAAGCAGGATTGTTGATTATTTTAGAAAATTCATCGTAGCAGTAATCAATTTCCTGTCTTACTTTTTTTAGGGCAGATGCTTCGGGCATCCAAAGTCCTCCTCCTATTAAGCTCTTGTTTCCTGGTTCGAGGTGTAAATAGTATCCGGCAAAGCCACTCTTTTTGCCACCACGATCGAAACTTGCGCCCATGTGAACTTTATAAGGCGTTTTATCCTTGCTGAAGCGTACATCCCTATACTGGCGGAAGGTGCAATTCTTTGCTTTTAGCGGTGCAATATCTGTATCAATCTCGCCAAATGTTTGGATTATTTTTTCTACCAGTTTTTCAAAATCATTTTTAGCTTCTTCAAACTGGTTACGGTTAGCCTCGAACCATTGCTTGTTATTGTTCTTTGCCAGGTTTTTAATGTAGGTAAGTGTTAATGGTTGCAGCATATATGTTTAAATTAACCGGTGACATTTTTATCAACAAGCGTAAGAAATTCATCTTCGCTGATGATTTTAATAGAATGAATTTTTTTAGCCTTCTCTAATTTACTGCCCGCATCTTCGCCAACAACAAGGTAATTCAATTTGCTGCTAACACTTCCTAAAAGCTTGCCGCCGTGCTCTTCAACCTTTTCTTCGGCCTCGCTTCGTTTAAGCCTGTTTAATGTGCCGGTAAATAAAAAAGTTTGTTCTGCTAAGCCGCCTTGTACAACTGCTGCATTTTTTTTGTTGCTCATCTCAATGCCCAGAGTTTCTAATTGTTGCAGCATTTCAATGTTCTGCTCATTTTGAAAAAAAGTATAAACACTATTGGCAACCTTCACACCAACATCTTCTAACTGCTGCAGCCTTTCTTCCGAAAAGTCTTTCAGGTCCATTAAAAGTTTTACAGCATTGGCTAAAACTTTTGCGGTTGTTTCGCCTACAAAACGAATACCTAATGCAAATATCAACCGGTTAAGTGGTTGATGCTTCGACGCTTCAATTGCTGCCTGCATATTATCAATTGATTTCTTGCCAAAGCCAGGTAACTTACCGATGGAAGTAAAATCAAGTTTATAAATGCCGGGAATATCTTTCAGTAATCCTAACTCATAAAACTTGCGGATGTTTGCTTCGCCAAAGCTTCTTATATCCATTGCATCTTTGCTTACATAATGTATCATTCTTTCAACTACCTGCGCCGGACATTCTATATTTACACATCGCCAGACAGCCTCTGCTTCTTCTTTAAATAATTCACTATTGCAAACCGGGCAGTTTACCGGAAATACGATTTCTTTTTCGTTGCCATCTCTTACCTCGTCTAACGATTTAACAATGTAGGGAATAACATCTCCTGCTCTTTCAACTAACACGGTATCGCCTATCTTTAAGTCCTTTTCTTTTATCACGTCTTCATTAAATAATGAAATAGAAGTAACGGTAACACCGCTTATAAATACCGGATCAATCTTGGCAACGGGTGTTATCGAACCTGTTCTGCCCACCTGGAATTCTACCATGCGAAGTTTACTGGTTGCCTGTCTTGCTTTAAATTTAAAAGCAATTGCCCAGCGTGGATGATGGGTTGTCATGCCCAATGAATCCTGCAATTGCAGGTCGTTCACTTTTATAACCATTCCATCAATTTCAAAAGGCAGGTCATCTCGTTTTGCTTCAAATTCGTTGCAGTAATCAATTACAGCCTGTATGCCTTTTACAACCTTCATTTCTTTTAAAGGGCTTTTAAAGGCAACGTTCCATAACATTTGCAATGTGCCCGAATGTGTATTCAGTAACTTTTCGTTACTGGCAGGTACCTTATCATTTGTTCTTGTATAGTAGCTTACATTATATAAAAAAGCTTCCAGCTTACGCTTAGCAACATCTTTAGGGTCTTTCATTCTCAGGCTGCCCGAAGCTCCGTTTCTGGCATTGGCAAGCGGTGCAATATTTTGTTGGGTTAATTGTTCGTTATAGGCTGCGAAAGCTTTTTTACTCATCATTACTTCGCCCCTTATTTCCACTTGCTGAATGCCGTATTCAGCAAAGGCGGCATGCAAAGGAATTGAACGTATCTGCTTAAGATTGGTAGTCACGTCATCACCCTCAACACCGTTTCCCCGGGTTGCTCCTCTTACTAAAAGATCATTTTCATAAATTAGTGAAATGCTCGCTCCGTCAAACTTCGGCTCAACACAATACTCAAGTTCTTCTTTATGGGCAACTTCTTTTGCCTTCCTGTCCCAATCAATTAAATCATCAGCATTATAACTGTTCTCCAAACTTAACATGGGCACGAGGTGCGCAACGGTATTAAATGCAGGATTTAAACTGTTGCCAACTCGTTGGGTAGGCGAAGTTGCTGTAATCAATTCAGGGTTAGCCTGCTCAATTTTTTTAAGCAATTTAAACAACCGGTCATACTTATCATCAGAAATAAGCGGATCGTTAAGCACATAATAACGGTGCTCGTGAAATTGGAGCGCCTTTCGAAAATCCTCCACTATTTCAAATGCTTTATCGGTAAGATCAGCTTTAACTAAATCGCTTGTAAGTTTTTGAAGTTCCTTGATTTGCTTAGTAGAATACATGCCTGTAAAATTGATAATAATTTTCTTACAAAATGCGATCAGAAATTAATTGAAGCGCAGGTAATTTTATAGAGGCAAAATTTCAACTACTTTTACCAATAACATACTCATTAATATGCTTCATTCCATGACGGGTTTTGGACGGGCTGAACAAGCGGTTGGCGATAAAGTTTTTTTGGTAGAAGTAAAGTCTTTAAACGGTAAGCAATTCGATCTACGTATCACAATTCCGCCTTTGCTGAAACCATTTGAGTTTGACATTAGAAATATACTGCAGGAAAAACTGGTACGCGGCAGTGTCGAATGCATTATTTATATAAAGCAAAATGGTTCCTCAAAACCCGTAACTATAAATAAAGAACTGGCAAAAGCTTATTATCAGCCAATAGCCGAATTATCTGCCGAATTAAGTTTAAACCCGGGCGATATTTTAAGCGCCCTGCTCAAATTACCAGATGTAATCACACCTTCTACCGAAGTATTGACAGAGGAGGATTGGAAAGGTTTTCAGCAGGTTTTGCTTAATGGAGTTAACCAGTTAAAGCAGCATAGAATGGATGAAGGCAAAGCATTGGAAACCGACCTTTTGTTAAGGATCGAAAACATCTTAATGAGCGAAGCAAAAATTGCAAAGCTTGAGCCGCTCCGCAAAAAAAAGATCAGAGACGGAATAAAGAAGATGCTGGAAGAAAATGCAGGCAAAGAGAATTACGACGAGAACAGGCTTGAACAGGAACTGGTATTTTACATAGAAAAGATGGACATAACCGAAGAACAGGTTCGGCTTAAAAATCACTGCGACTATTTTAGAAGCATTTTGACCGAAGACGATGAAAGTAAAGGGAAAAAACTTGCTTTTATAATGCAGGAGATAGGTCGCGAAATAAATACTACCGGCTCCAAAGCTTATGATTCTGAAATTCAAAAAAGCGTTGTGCTGATGAAAGATGAACTTGAAAAAGCAAAAGAACAGGTGCTTAATGTGTTGTAATTCTGTCCTAATGCGCAATTCATTTATTAGTTATGCAACTTGCACGCAAAGGCGCAAAGAAAAACATATACAAAGACGCAAAGAAAAAATTTTACACCTTATCTCCTTCGCACCTTCGCGAAAAATAAAACAAATTTCCTCTAACTATATCATGTTGTTGTAAAGGGAGTAGAAAGAAAAACATTACAAATACTCCTGTTACTATCTTTACAAAAAATTTTTACTTGAAGAAATACCTTTTCATTTTGCTATGTACCGCTGTTACTTCCTGCGATACAATTGATGTGTATGAAAAGACAAAAGCCTTTCCATCGCATAGCTGGAAGAGTAATGAAACACCTTCCTTCACCTTCAATATAGAGGATACAGCTTCTTTATATAACATCTTTTTTGTGCTTCGTCACCAAGACGCTTACAACTACAATAATATGTGGGTGAATTTGACTATGAAGGGGCCTGGTGATACTGTTGCTATTCGCCGTGAATTTACTTTGGCTAACAATAAACAAGGTTGGTTAGGCAGCAGCATGGACGATATTATTGAGCATAGAATTCCCTTTAACGATAAGCCTGCGGCTTTACATAAAGGAAACTATACTTTTACCTTGCAGCAAGACATGCGCGAAGACCCTTTGGACCATATAATGAAAGCAGGCGTAAGAGTAGAAAAGGCTAAATAACCACTATGAGTATCTTTAAAGCAAAGAGACTTACCTTAATTACAATTGTATATTGGTTTTTATTATCGTATGTTATTGTTGCATTGGTATTTTGGTTTATTTCGTTACAACAGCAAAACGAAAATATAACATCACTTCGCCTGCAGCAATTAAATACCGGCAGTTCAGCTAATAGTAAAGAAACAGAAAAAATATATGATGCAAAGCGGCGCAAAACCGGGCAGTACATTGGAGAAGGAGTAACATTTCTGGGGCTGATTATACTAAGCGCTGTATTTATTTACCGTGCAACACGTCGTCAGTTTAATCTTTCGTCGCAGCAGCAAAATTTTATGATGGCAATTACCCACGAATTAAAAACCCCCATTGCCATTACCCGTTTAAACCTTGAAACTTTGAAAAAGCGAAAGCTCGAAGAACAGCAGCAGCAAAAGTTGATCAGTAATACGCTGGAGGAGGTTAACAGGTTAAACTCTTTATGTAATAATATTTTGCTTGCCTCGCAGTTAGATGCAGGTTCGTATAAGGTTTCGAAAAAAGACGTAGATGTGAGTGCATTGGCAGAAAGCGTTGTGAGAGAATTTAGCATGCGTAATCCGCATCGTAAAATTATAAGCAATATCCAGGATGATTTGATTGTTACCGGTGAAGAATTACTGCTTGAAATGCTGATGAATAATCTTGTTGAAAATGCTTTAAAATATTCATCCCGCGATACTGCAGTTGCTATTAATTTAGAGAGCAGGAAGGATGCTATAAATTTTTCTGTTACAGATGAAGGACCAGGCATTCCCGAGGAAGAGAAGAACAGAATTTTTGAGAAGTTCTACCGGGTAGGAAATGAAGAAACGCGTACGGCAAAGGGAACAGGTTTGGGTTTGTACTTATGTAAAAAAATTGCCCGCGATCATAATGCAGAAATAAAGGTGCATAACAATTTAAAAGGTGCTGTTTTTACCGTAATCTTTAAACCTTAACTGATGGCAAAAGAGGAAACCAAAGCCAATATTTTATTGGTTGAAGATGAAGAAAATCTGCACGAGGCATTAAAGCTGAACCTTGAGATGGAGGGTTATGAAGTAACATCAGCTTACGATGGTAACGAAGCGCTTAAGGCAATAAAGGATGAATATTTTGATTTGATTATTATGGATGTAATGCTCCCGCATGTTGACGGCATTACTGTTACCGAAACCATTCGATTACAAAATAACGAAGTGCCCATTTTAATTTTAAGCGCAAAAAATACGAGCGCCGACAGGGTATTGGGTTTAAAAAAAGGCGCTGACGATTACCTTGTAAAACCCTTTAACCTCGAAGAACTTTTGCTTCGCGTAGATAAGCTGATCCTAAAAAACAAAAAGCTGCTTGACAAGGAAACCATTGGCGATACCTATGAATTTGGTAACAACAAAGTGGATTTTAAAGCACAGGAAGTGATTACGTGGAATAAGCAACACATTGAATTAAGTAAAAAAGAAGTAATGCTTTTAAAGCTGCTTATAGAAAACCGGAACGAAGTGGTAACACGTGAAAAGATACTTCAATCTGTTTGGGGTTATAATGTTTATCCCACTACCCGCACCATTGATAATTTTATTTTGAATTTCAGAAAATACTTCGAGAAAGACAGCCGCAACCCTAAGTTCTTTCATTCAGTAAGAAGTGTTGGTTATAAGTATTCGGAATGATAGTCATTTTGGGGGCATTAAGTCATTGAGTCAATAGGTCATTGGGTAATTAAGTTTATGAGGGTATGTCTCCTAACTCCTATTTTCTCACTTCTGTCTCCTGTCTCCTGTCTCCTCCTCCAGCTTATTTAAAATTTCGATTGCCAGCAGTCTGTGCTGCATAGCTTCTTCAATAGTAAATACAGGAGTGTACATCCCTAAACTACAGTTTTGCAACAAGACGTTTAACTGGTTAAAAGTATAGTTGTCTTTTACGCGTTCATACACAATGTCAGTTACACCTGCAGGGCTAACATTATACTTTGCCTGTATGTACAGGTTAAGGTTTTTACACAATTCTTTATAAAAAGCCGAACTGTTACTGCCAGGTTGCAAATCTCTTATTTCATAAATATAACGGGAGGTGTCATTAGCTTGCTTTGGTTCTTCTTTCACCGCTTTTACTTCTTTTACTTCTTTTGTTTTTGCAGCAGGTGCAGCCACAGGTTTCGCTTTGTGTTTTTCGTTATACCAAACTACGCCTATAATCATTGCAACCAGGGCAGCTCCTAAAATTATATACAGTCTGTTTTCAAATTCTCCTGGATCGCTTTTTTTAATAATAGCGCTTAAATTAATTTTGCTGCCTCTTGCTACATGCAACATTAAAGGGGCCGTAATTTTTGTAATGTATTTATTGGCATTAGGATCGAAATAAGTGAAGCTGACCGGAGGAATACGGTAAACACCTTTTTTATTTACCACGAATGGAAAAGAGTAGGCTTTTCTTACCATTACCGGAAAATGGGTTTTGTCGTTCTGGTCTTGCTCGGCAGCATCAAAAGTTTCGATACCTGCCGGCCAGTTTATATCCGGCGCTTTTACCTGCTGTAAATTTCCTTCTCCAATTATTGTAAACAGTAATTGGTTGGTGCTATTTGTTTCTAAAGTTTTATTATCGGTTGAAACCTCTGCATTAAATTTTCCCACTGCACCGCTAAAAATTGAAGAACCAACCGAAGGCATTGGCGGCAGTGGTTTTACATCAACGGTAACTGGGGCATTTTGTAAAGTGACTAATTGTTCTTCAACCGGTAAGGCGGGAGAGTTATAGTATAAGTCGCGGTAACTTACGCGGCTTGCATCATAAAAAGCTACCTTATTTTCTACACCAACCTGCGGTAATACAAGCTTTCCTTCCTGGAGAGGAAACAGTTGAACTTTTCTTATTACATAAACATTATAGCTTTTGCCATTAATTACTTCTCTGCGTGCAACAGGTTCCTCGGTTCCCGTCATTTCAATAACGGTACATCCATTAAACATTGGTTGTTTTACTACTCTCGATTGAGAACGTACCCTTGTACATAACTTATACGAGGCAAGTATTGGCTCCCCTACATAGCAACTATGCTTATTTACATCGAGTTTAATTAAAATATTTCCTTTTATCTTATCCCTGGCATTTTCACCCTTTTTTAAAAACTGATCATTAGGCTGCTCTTCGCCCAAATGAAGCTGATCGAATGTTGATCCCGGTAAAGTGTTTTGCGGTGCCGGTTGATTACCACCTATATGATCTGTATTCTTAACTTCTACCAAAACAGTATTGCTGCGTTGAGGCTTATTATTTATTAACGCAGTGGCGCCGGGTATAATAATCTTACCCGTGGCCTTTGGTTGTACCATTATTGAATAAGAAGTTTGTTGCTTTACAAGCTTACCCGTTTGTACAGTGCTGCTGCTGTAGTTAGGCCCCGAAATAAGGTTCCAATTGTTTAAATTAGGAAGAATAAATTGTTCAACACTTGCATCTTCAGCGAAGTATTCTATTTGTAAAACATCTTTTTTGCCGATTGCTTTTGCAGAAACCTTTGTAATGAAAGACTGAGCAAAAGACGAATTACAAAATAACAATAAGAGTATAATATAAATTTTATTCAATACTTATACGAGTTTTCAGGCAAATGTAATATATACCAAAAAAGCAAAGCCTGTTTAGCAGGTTAACCGGTAGTTAAAAAGTAGGGCGAAGATGGTGGATAGGAGATAGGAGTTAGAAGAAAGGAAGTATGACCCTTCTATGAATGACCTTTACCTGATGACCAAATGACTTAATGATTGTGCATTACCACTTTTGTATGTAATCATTATTCCCAAAGTAATGGTTGAGAACGTTTTTGTGTAAGTTTGTTTAAAACCAATTAGCATGGCGGGTATAACTACCATTTTAGATTTTCTTGAGCCTGTTAATCGGTATGAATTGTCGGAAGATGATGGGTATAAAGACACGCAATTAGGAAAGCATATTGCAGTAAACGAAGAATTTTTTCCAGATATTGAGCAGGCAGATATGGTACTGGTAGGATGCGGAGAAAGCCGGGGATTAATAGCCGGAGGAAACGTAAATGATGCGCCAGACGCAATACGAAAAGAGTTCTATTCATTGTTTCAGTGGCATACCGATGTGCAGGTGGCAGATGTGGGAAATGTAAAGCCCGGTGCAACATTGCAGGATACGTATGGAGCCTTAAGATCGGTAGTTAACGAACTTATTGAACATAAAAAGCGGGTGGTAATTTTAGGCGGGAGCCACGATCTTACACTTGCTCAATACAAAGCTTATGCGCAAAAAGAACAAATAATTGAAGCAACCTGTATAGATGCAAAGATTGATTTAAACATGGATAGTGTTTTGCCTGCCGATCATTTTTTAATGGAGATGCTGGTAAGCGAACCCAACTTTGTAAAGCATTACAATCATATTGGCTTTCAAAGCTATTTTGTTCACCCCACTATGCTTGAAACCATTGATAAGCTTCGTTTCGATTGCTATCGTGTTGGCCGCGTAAAAGAGAACATTGAAGAAATGGAGCCCGTTATTCGTAATTCAAATTTATTCAGCTTCGATATTTCTGCAATTCAGCACAGCCATGCACCTGCCAACAGGATTACACCAAATGGTTTTACTGGCGAAGAAGCATGTACGCTTATGCAATATGCCGGGATGAGTACGACGGTAAACACACTTGGATTGTATGGATATTTGTCGCAGCAGGATGAGCATAATCTTACGGCAAAGCAACTGTCGCACATGCTGTGGTATTTGATGGACGGCATAAGCAAAGGCAAGCAGGAAGCACCGTTAGAAAACCGGGATAGCTTTAATGAATACAGAATGGCATTTACTGAAATACAAACTACATTTCTGCAAAGCAAAAAAACAGGCCGGTGGTGGATGGAAGCGCCCGATGGCAAAATGATTGCGTGCAGTCATTTTGATTATTTGTCAGCTTCTTCAAACAATATTCCTGAAAGGTGGATGCGGGCAGCGGAAAGAAACCCCTCCTAACCTCTCCCAAGGGGAGGTATAAGCCCCTTGCCCCTGAAGGGATAACTGATAATGTTAGATGAAAAACAGACTCACATATATTCTCTGGTTCTTAATCCCCTCCTTCGGAGGGGTTTGGGGAGGCTGCTCCATTCAAAAACAAATAGCGAAACAAGCTAAAGTTAATTTCTTTTCCAATAACGATTTTGCTCCTGCGCATGTAGGCATTGCTGTTTTCGATCCTGCTAACAATAAGTTTTTATACAGTTACCAGGGCGAAAAATATTTTACCCCTGCAAGTAATACCAAGTTGTTCTCATTGTATGCGGGCCTTAAATATTTAGGCGATAGCCTTACCGCAGCCCGTTATAAAACGGAAGATGATGTTTTGATTTTACAAGCTACCGGCGATCCTACCTTTTTGCATCCTGATTTTAAGAACCAGCCGCTCTTAAAGTTTTTGCAACAGGATAAGTTTCAAAAAATAAGCATCAATACAACTTTTGCTTCCCGGCCTTTAGGCAGTGGCTGGGCATGGAGTGATTATGCTGAACCTTATATGGCCGAACGAGATCCATTTCCAATGTATGGTAATGTTTTCACGGTTATTTTTAATGGAGATAGTTTGCAAACTGTTCCGCCAATATTAAAACCCGTAGTAATTGGCATGCCCGAAAAAAACCAGCCCTGGGATATAACCCGGAATCTTGGTGGTCATTTTTTTACTGTTGAAAACAGTAAGGGCACTACGGCAAAAGAAAAGACGATAACGATGGCTATGGAAAGAGGAGCTTTTGCAGCACGATACCTTGCCGACACACTTCATAAAGAAGTAACAAATGAAGTGACGCCTTTAAGTAAGAATGAAAGTATGGCTATCCATTCTCAGCCTGTTGATTCGTTTTTTAAAATAATGATGCACCGGAGCGATAACTTTTTTGCGGAGCAAACTTTACTGATGGCCAGCAATGAAAAGTTAGGCGTAATGGGGGATATAAGAATGATTGATACCTTGCTGAAAACAGATTTAAAAAATTTGCCGCAAATACCAAAATGGGTAGATGGAAGCGGTCTCAGCCGTTACAATCTGTTTTCTCCGAAAGACTTTGTGTGGCTGCTTAATAAATTACAAAATGAATTTGGACTACAACGAATAAAGGTAATTCTTCCGGGCGCCAATGAAGGAACTTTGGCAGGATTATACAAAGGTTACGACCAACATATTTACGCAAAAACAGGAACGCTAAGTAATAACGTTGCCTTAAGCGGCTATCTTATAACAAGGCACAACAAAACACTTCTTTTCTCGGTGCTGGTTAATAATCATCAAACTTCTGCAACCGCTATCCGTAAACAAATTGAAAAATTCCTCACTTCTATTATTGATAAATATTAGGGTTAAATTTGGTAAATTTGGTAAAATAATTTCTTATGCATCAGGGAATTGTTGAAGAAGGAAAGAGGTATTCTTTAGAAGAATACATAAAAATTGATGAGATAGGAATAGTGGGTCATGAATATTATAATAGTAAATTATTTGAAATGCCAGGTGCTTCTATACTGCATAATGATGCCTGCTTACAGCTTCATTTTATACTGCGTTCGCTACTTAAATCACAAGGTTATGGTGTAAATGTAGAAAATGTAAAAGTTAAGATAGAGAACGAGGACATATATGTTTATCCCGATGTTTTAGTAACAGGTGAATAATTTCAAACAATGCAGGAATATGTAGTTTATTAACCCATCTTAATTGCAGAAGTTCTTTCAGATTCTACCCGTAAATACGACTCTGCAGATAAGTTTATTTTATATCAAAAAATATCCACGCTTCGCTACTATCTGCTATTGAACCTGAGAAACATGTCGTTTTTTTTATGAAAAAGATGACGAAGGTGAGTGGATGGCAAAAACATATACTGAACTAAATGAAGTAATCGAATTAAAAGCACTTAATGCCTCTATCACATTACAAGACATTTACTCTTCGTAATTCTAATTCCCTTTAAGGTTAGGGATCAATCTCTACTTTCCAAACATCTTCTCCAAATAATCTCCTTTAAACTCTAAATAAGTAGGACTGCCGTTAGGGGTAACGTTAGGCGTTTGACAACCAAATAATTCTTCTGAAAGCACTTGCATTTCTTTTTGTGATAAAGCTTTGCCGCTTTTAATTGCTTGCTGTTTTGCCACACATCTTACCAATCTTTCGCGCCTGCTAAACTTAACGTCGCTGCTGAAATGCTTGTATTGTTCGAGCAATAATTCTATAGCCATTTTTTCGTTGCCATGTAGTATATCGGCAGGTGTTCCCTGTACGACAAAAGTGTTGTTTCCAAAAGGCTCGATTATGTAGCCCAGCACTTTTAATTCTGGCAATAATTCCTGCATTAATACAGTATCAGAAGTGCTTAACTCGAAGGTTGAAGGAAACAGGTTTTGTTGTGTAGGCATTTGTTTGCCCTGTGTTGCCTCGCTGTATTTTTCATACAAAATCCTTTCGTGTGCCTGTTGCTGGTGAATAAGCAAAAAGCCATTATTGGTAGCAGCAACTATATATGTTTGATGAACCTGTGTAAAAGGCACATCATTTAGTATTGCTAACTTATTTTGAGTGGCAGCATACTGAAAGGAATTTGATGGCTGCTTATCAGTCAACTGCCAACTGTCATCCGTCATCTCTTTCTGCTGCGGCTTGTAAAAATCTTTCCAGTGCTTTAGTTCGCTTTGGTTCGTTCCTTCAATCTTATGCGCCTGGTTCTTTTGAGTGAACGTTTTAAAAAGATTGGATGAAGTTACGGCTTCAAGCTTTTGTTCGGTAGCACGTCTTTCAACTGCTTCCATGTGTTGAATTTCGGTATTCAAACTAAAATCAAGCGAAGGCGCAATGCTAAATTGTGCGAGGGCATGCTTTACCCCGGCCTGTACAAATGCATATACGATCTTTTCATCCTCAAACTTAATTTCCTGCTTGGTGGGGTGAACATTAATATCCAATTGTGCGGGATCAAGATCAATAAACACCACATACATAGGAAAGCTATCTTTTGCAATCATATCATCAAAAGCATTCATAACCGCATGATTTAAATAAGCGCTTTTAATAAAACGGTTGTTTACAAAAAAATATTGATCTCCACGGGTCTTCTTGGTAGTTTCGGGCTTGCCAACAAAACCATGAATGTTCATGTAATCGGTTTGCTCGTTTACAGCCACCAGCTTTGCATTGTAAGCAGTCCCGAGAATTTGAATTATGCGTTGTTTTAAGCTACCTGCCTCTAAATAAAAAACCTGTTGACCATTACTGGTAAGCGAAAAGAATATCTGCGGAAAAGCCATTGCCACCCGTATAAACTCATCAACAATATGACGCATTTCGGCAGCATTGCTTTTTAAAAAATTTCTTCGTGCCGGTACATTAAAGAACAGGTTCTTCATACAAATGTTGGTGCCGGCAGAAGTGGCGCAAGGTTCCTGCTTTTTTACAATGCTGTTCTCTATTTGGAGGCAGGTTCCTAATTCATCTTCAGCTTTACGGGTTTTCATTTCTACCTGCGCAACGGCTGCAATAGAGGCAAGCGCTTCCCCACGAAAGCCCATCGTTCTTATCCTAAAAAGATCTTCGATATTCGAGATCTTTGAAGTAGCATGACGTTCAAAACTCATTCTTGCATCAGTTTCGCTCATGCCTTTGCCGTTGTCAACAACCTGTATTAAATTTTTTCCGGCATCGGTTACAATCAATTTTATTTCTGTGGCTCCGGCATCAACCGCGTTTTCCAGCAATTCCTTAACTGCACTGGCAGGCCGCTGAATTACTTCGCCTGCAGCTATCTGGTTGGCAATATTATCGGGCAATAATTGTATAATATCCGGCACTATTCTGCTTTTAATCAACAGCGAAATTAATATTCTCTATCCGCATTTCGATTCTGATTAAAGCGCTTCCTTAAAATGATAAGTGATTTATATTATCTTGTGTTACAATTTCATGCAGTTATATGAAGAAACATTTTTTATCATTTCTCCTTTTCCTTTCTTTCTCCTTTTCTTATGGTCAGTATAAAAGTAATTTTCCTGCTAATAAGTGGGTGGACAGTGTGTTTAACAGCTTAACAAAAGAGCAACGTATTGCGCAGTTAATTATGATAAGGGCGCATAGTAACCTGGGTCAGGAACATGTTAGCGAGGTAACTAATCTTATCAATAAATACGATGTTGGCGGGTTGTGCTTTTTTCAGGGAGGGCCGGTAAGGCAGGCTAACCTTACTAATTATTATCAATCAATAGCGAAAACACCTTTGCTGATAGCGATTGATGGAGAGTGGGGACTTGGAATGAGACTGGATAGTGTAATTAGTTTTCCGCGTCAATTAATGTTAGGCGCAGTGCCCGATGCAAAACTTGTTTATGAGTTTGGAAGAGCTGTAGGCGAACAATGTAAAAGGCTTGGCATTCATATAAACTTCGCTCCCGACGTGGATGTAAATAACAATCCTAACAACCCCGTTATTAATGACCGTAGTTTCGGAGAAGATAAATATAAGGTTGCTTTATATGGAATACAATATATGAAAGGCATGCGGGATGTTGGTGTTATGGGTTCGGCAAAACATTTTCCCGGTCACGGTGATGTTGCTGTCGACTCGCACTACGACCTGCCCGTTATAAATAAAACCCGTGAACAACTCGATTCGTTAGAGCTGTATCCTTTTAAACAAATTATGAAAGAAGGAATAGGCAGTGTAATGATTGCTCATCTCTATATTCCGGCAATAGATAATACCCCTAACCAAGCCACTTCTCTTTCCTACAAAAACGTAACCGGACTTTTAAAGAATGAATTAGGATATAAAGGGCTTACCATGACTGATGCGCTCGAAATGAAAGGGGTAACCAAATTTTATCCGGCAGGAGAAGCAGCGCTTCAATCGTTAATAGCAGGTAACGATGTTTTATTGCTACCGGGCGATATTGAAGGAAGCATCCAAAAAATTTTGCAGGCAATTAAAGAAGGTAAACTTAAAAGTGACGATATAGATGCGCGGGTAAAAAAAGTTTTGCTGGCAAAATATAACCTCGGTTTAAAAGAAGTTAAGCCGGTTGAAACAGCAAATCTTACCAACGATCTCAATGCACTAACCCCTCAAATAAAAAATGAGATTGCCATTAATGCGCTTACCCTTCTAAAACAATCGGACAAGTACATTCCGCTTACTAAAAAGAGGATTGCTTTTATTGGTATAGGAACCGACAAACCAAATGCTTTCGCCAATCGTCTTAAGCAGGATTACAGCGCCGACCTTTATACGTTTGCTTATAAAAGAGATTTAGGTACCGTACCTATGATGGCTTATACATTACAGCAGAAATACTATGATATGGTTATAATAGGAATGCATGGTTACAACCGTGTTCCTAAAAACAATTTCGCAATTTCTGATCCTTCTGTTAAACTCATCAATCTTATTCAATCCCAAATGCCTGCCGCCTCGTTTGTTTTCGGAAACCCTTATGCTATAAAAAATATAGCTGCTTCATCTGCCAATCTTGTTGCTGCTTACGAGGATAATGATATAACACACTTAGCTGCTGCAGATATGCTGCAAGGCAAAGTATTTCCCAAGGGAAAGCTGCCAGTAACGGTAAGTCCTGATCTGCATTTTGGAACAGGCATAACAGAGAATTATTATTTCCCTCATGTAACACCTGACTCTGTAGGACTGGACTCAAACATTTTAAGTAAGATAGATTCTATTGCCAACGATGCAGTTGAAAAAAAGGCAGCGCCAGGCTGTGTTGTTTTGGTAGCTAAAGATGGAAAAGTTGCTTTTCACCGTTCGTATGGCTATGCTAATTATGATAGCCTTCAGCCTGTTAATAATGATATGATCTACGATCTTGCTTCGGTTACTAAGGTATCTGCGACCACCGTTTCGGTAATGAAATTATACGAGGAAGGAAAGCTTGATCTGAAGAAGACATTAGGCGATTACCTTCCCTGGGTAAAAGGGAGCAATAAGGAGAGCCTTGTTCTCGAAAAAGTATTATTACACCAGGCAGGGCTTGTTTCATACATTCCTTTTTACCGCCAAACTTTTGATTCAACAGGTCCTTTATTAAGGATTTATTCGAAAGTGGCTGATGAGCAACATAGCATTCGTGTAGCAGAAGATATTTATTTGAGGAACGATTATGAGGATACGCTGTATCAAAAGATATTAACCAGTAAGTTGAGCGAACCTGATAAGTATGTTTACAGCGATAACGACTTTATCTTTTTAGGAAAAATTGTAGAAGCAGTATCTGGTAAAAAACTTGAAGATTATGTAAGAGAAACTTTTTACGAACCCCTGCACATGACCACTACCGGTTTTAAACCAAGAGAGCATTTTGCACTTGATGAGATAGCACCCACAGAGTTTGATAAAGAATTCAGGCAGCAGCAATTGAGAGGCGATGTGCACGACCAGGGCGCAGCCATGTTTGGAGGTGTTGCAGGGCATGCCGGATTATTCAGCAATGCTTACGATCTTGCCCAGTTGTACCAGTTGCTGCTGAATGGCGGTGAGTTGAACGGCGTAAGGTTATTTAAAAAAGAAACCATTGATTATTTTACCGCCTACCACAGCGATATAAGCCGACGTGGTTTTGGGTTTGATAAGCCTGAAAAAGATAATGCAACCAGTAAAAGTCCGTACCCAACCTTAAGCGCATCTCCGGCTACTTTTGGTCATACCGGTTTTACGGGTACATGCGTTTGGGTAGATCCAAAGTACAACCTTATATATATTTTTCTTTCGAACCGCGTAGCTCCCAACGACGATGTTAACCGTATTCTTAAAATGAATGTAAGATCAAACATTCATGAAACAATTTATCATGCTTTAAAGCCTGTGGCTAAACCAGAGAGTGTTACCCAGAGCAAGTAATAAAAAGTTTTACCGTTGGTTATTCATCTTTCCATTTCCAAAGATGCAGGCATGCATACGTACGGTAAGGACTCCATTTTTTTGACACGCGAAGCATTTTTTCCTTCAACTCTTTTTTATCGTTTATAGCAAGTTTAAAAATTTTTATCATCGCTGTTTGTATCCCAAGATCATCTACTGCAAAAACATCTTCGCGGCCAAGGGTAAACATCAGTAGCATCTCTACTGTCCATTTGCCCACACCTTTAATTTGCGTAAGCAGTTCAATAATTTCTTCATTTCCCATTGCAGCCAACTGCCCGTCAGTTAAGTTATGGTCAATACAAAAACGAGCTACGTTTTGTACATAATTAACCTTGGCATTAGAAAGACCAATTGCGCGAAGGGTTTCAAACGGAATGTCGAGTACCTGCTGCGGCTGCGGCTCGTTGCCGTCATAAATTTCAAGAAAACGTTTATAAATTACTTTGGCAACTTTAGTGCTTAACTGCTGGCTCATTATGCTTGCCATTAATCGTAAAGGTATGTTTTGGCGAAGCTGTAATTCGGGCAAAGGATCAACAAGAATTTTTGCAAGCTTTTTATCTTTCTGCAAATGATTAAAATATTCCATAGTTAAAAATAGCAGTTATAACTACATTTCAAATTACTTATATTACCTGTTCTAATTGTACCTGCATGAATAAAGCTAAGCCTGTTTTTAAATACTGTTTACACCTGCTTATCATTTCCATCTTTATTACCGGCTTTACATCTATTAATGCAGTAGCCCAAAATAAAGATGAGCAGGCCGTAAGGCAGTTACTTAACAACCAACTTGCCGGATGGAACAACGGCGATATTGAAAGCTATATGAAAGGCTACTGGAACAGCGACAGCCTTGTTTTTATTGGAAAGAACGGACCTAAGTATGGCTATAAAACTACTTTGGAAAACTATAAAAAAAGTTATCCCGATACCAGTGCTATGGGTAAACTTAGCTTCGATCTTTTGGAAATAAAGCGCCTTTCCACTATATACTTTTCTATTATTGGTAAATGGCATTTGCAGAGGACAGTTGGTGATCTGCAAGGATATTTTACCTTATTGATTAAACAAATAAAAGGTAGATGGGTTATTATAATGGATCATAGTTCGTAGGAACTCGCAAACTTATTTCGTAGCTTTAATATTTAAATCAACCCATTACTATGGTCTTTATTATCCTGGGTATTATCCTGTTCTTTGTTTCCTTCTCCATAAAAAAAATGGCCGAACCACTACCAAGGTATTCTGGTACATTAAAAGGAATTGCTTTGTTACTGGTTATTGCAGGCTTTTTATCTTCATGCATTGAGCAAATTGATGCCGGCCAGATAGGTGTGCAAACGCTGTTTGGTAAAGTGCAGAAAGAGGTGCTTTACAGCGGTTTAAATATTATTAATCCGTTGGTAGAAGTACATACCCTTGATACCAAAACACAAAACTACACCATGAGTGGAGTGCACGACGAAGGCGATAAAACAGGTGATGATGCCATTCGTGTATTAACTGCAGACGGACTGGAAGTTGTGATAGACCTTACCGTATTATACCGTGTACTTGCTACAGAAGCTCCTAACATTGTGAAAGAGACGGGGCTTGATTTTAAAGATAAAATTGTAAGGCCGGTAACCCGTACAAGGATCCGTGACAATGCTGTTTATTTTACTGCCATTGATCTTTATTCAACAAAAAGAGACCAGTTTCAAACCCGGATTTTTAAAACCATCGACGAAACTTTTAAAAAACGTGGATTGGTATTAGAGCAATTGCTCGTTCGGAATATTACCCTGCCACAAAACGTGAAGACTTCAATTGAAGAAAAAATAAAAGCGGAACAGGAAGCGCAAAAGATGGAATTTGTTTTACAAAAAGAAAAGCAGGAAGCCGAAAGAAGACGGATAGAAGCGCAGGGTATTGCAGATTATCAACGGATAATTAGTACCGGTTTAACCAGTAATCAATTACAATACGAACAAATTAAAGCAATGAAAGAAATTGCCTTATCTCCCAATTCTAAAGTGCTTATTATGGGCAACAGCAAAACACCCGTAATACTTGACAGCCAAAGTAAGTAAACAAATATCAAGCAATAGCAAGTACTAAAACCACATTTTTTTATAAATCCACAGCAAGAGGACGAGGCTTACAATAAACCATAAGTAAAACAAAACATTTGCGATGGTTATATGATCGCCGATAAAGGCATTGTCGCCTAAAATAGCAGCAGTTGCATTAATGGCAAGCCATAACAAAGCTATAAACATGGTGAGGCCTATCCGTTTTAAAAATGCTACCATCTCAGGTTCCATTGCTTCTAATATTTTTTGTTGAACTATAACTTTAACTGCATGAGATTTTTCTTAAAGTTACTTTATAAGCGCCTGATTGGTTATTACCTTATCAATAAATTTTCAAACTCATCACTGTTACCATTGAAAACATTAAAATCAACCCGGGTGGTTATACCATTTACCCTGCCCCTTTCGCTATGCTGCCAAAAAATCCATCGGCGGTTAATTCTCGGTTTATCCTTTTCAAGATAGTGCGCAACCCATAAAGGGTATTCATCAAACGGACCCGCTAAATAACTGCTGTAAAAGCTTACATAAGTATAAACAATGGGCTTTACACCATAATGATCTTCTACAACATTTAGCCAGTCTTTTATCTCTTTACGCATCTTCTGCGGACTAACACCATATAAATGTTCAATGTCTAAAACGGGCGGCAAGTCTCCGGGTTCAAGATTGACTGTGCTGATAAAATTTTTTGCCTGCGCCTTCCCGCTTTTTGTTGCTACAAAAAAATGATAAGCACCTTTTATCATCCCCGCGTCTTCAGCTTTTCTCCAGTTGCGCCTGAACTGGCCGTCTACATTCGATAATCCTTCGGTAGCTTTCATAAAAGCAAAGTCTATCTTAATATTTTTTACTTTCATTGCTTTTACCGACCGCCAGTCTATAAAACTTTGATACTTGCTTATATCAATACCATGAACTTCAAAATTGTCAGGGATGTCAATTTGAAAACCCGGGTAACGAACAAATTTTGAATGTTTAATTCTTTCAGCAGTGTACAACCAGTAGATTAAAACGGCTAAACCTAACAGCGTTAGAGGAATAATGATTGCCCAATTTATTTTTTTATTTTTGTTTTGTCTTCTTTTAGCCATAGCGCTGCTAAAGGTTGCAGGTGCAGCAAATATGAATAATAATGCCGAAGTAAAAATGAAAAGTTTAATAACCGTTACTGCCTGCAAGGCAAAGGAAGAAGTACTTCTTTACACATTAATGCCTTCATACTTCCATTACCTGTTGAAGTGAGGCAGACATAAACACAGGAATGTGCGAAAAAGTTTTTGCGAGCATTTCATCAATTATGGATTGAGCATTATTGCATACTGTATTCAGCCGGTTTCGTATAAACTGTAACTCATCACTATTTTTGTTTTGCATCCATTCATTAAAAATCATCTTGTATTGTTGTATGTTCTTTAAGCCATCTATCCCCCTGCCCAGGTTTAGTTTTTCAAGCGCCTGCACATTCCATTCCTGCTCAAAGTGAGCTGTTTTACAAAGTATGGGAAGACCATAAGATAAAGCCTGGTAAACCGTTCCGTTTCCACCATGACAAAGTACAAGATCGGTGTACGGAAAAACGTGATGAATATTAACGAATGAAGCCCCAATAACATTTGGAGCGTTTACCACTTTAAGCGTATCTCCTGCTGTAACTATATTATACTTATTAAAAAAAGGATCGTTTAAGAACAAAACATTATTCCACTCGCCCGTACTGCCCATGCTTACAAACAAAGTTTTCTTATTCTTATCAAGCTGATGTACAATTTCTTTAGAATTATTTCTTGGGTCGTAAAACAAAGGTGGAATAAAATGATAATTTGAAGGAAGGCCTTTTTGCGGATACAATTCGGGCAAGTCGCAAACCAGGTTGACATCGCCTTCGGTTTCCTGGTGGTATGTTTGTTTTGCTGAGAGGTTGTACCGTTCCCTTATCTTTTTAAATGGCACATGTATTTTTTCGAACGCAAGCTGTTCGCCTATTTTTATAAGTGGTTCCGTTAACAACGAAGGCAGGGTTTTTACATATTTATACAAAGGATGACTGGCAGGCATTTTTCTAACGCAGGCATAATAAGCAGTCATATAACCATTCATTAAATTAAAGTAAGTGGTGTTAGTTTTCTCTGTAGCCATTTTTAGAGTTGGGACGGTATCAGCTAAAACTGCAGCAGGCTTAAATTCATTAATTATTCGAACCTGGTCAAGATATATCTGCTCAACATCCTGTTGGTTCAACCACGAAAAATCAAACATACGTGCTGCTTCCTGAACTTTATCTGCATCAAAAGATGCACACCTGAAAGTATGATAGCCTTCGTCGCTAACAAACGAAGCATATCTTTCAGAAAATAGGAATTGAATTTCGAAATGGTGGCTTAAGTAACGTGCCAATTTAAGGCAGCGTAAATAATGTGCTAACACATTAAACGGAAATACAAGCAACAACGGTTTTCTCTCATTCACATTCTTCATTATTCTTCATTAATCCTGACTCTTATATAATATATTCAGTTATTATTCGTGTTTAACTCTTGCAAACTCAATAACAAACAATTTATATGAAAGGTTGTTTGAATAATGGAATTGAATTTGCTTACCCTAACACCTATACCATTTACATGAAGAAAAGTACTTTAGTTAGTTTAACAGCTTTATTTTTTATAGCAAGCGCGAATGCCCAAAGCAAGGTAATAGCCGAAATAAGCAACTTAAAAAACGATAAAGGTGTTTGCAAGGTTTGCTTGTTCAACAATGCATCTTCTTTTAAAGGAGAATCAGGACAACCTTTTGCATGTGCAACTATACCAGTTAAAAATAAAAATGTACAGGCAACTTTTCAAAATGTACCGGCGGGTGTTTATGCCCTTTTTGTTTTTCATGATGAGAACAGCAACAATAAAATTGACAAGAATTTTTTAGGAATTCCTAAAGAAGGATATGGGGCATCAAAAAACAAACTTCCATTTGCAGGAGCGCCTGCTTTTAATGATAACAGGTTTATGGTCGAAAATAACAGCACGATTAAGCTGCCGGTAAAAATCAGGAACTTGTAACAGGGTTAAGTTTACAGATTGAATTAGTGTCGGTTCACTTCAACATGTTGCATTAGAAAAACTGTTTTGTGCGATGCTTTATAACCGGCTTTAAGTGACAAAGGAAAATACAACTGAATAAAATCAATAATCGCCTGTCATTTTTCATAAAGCAAATTACTCCTACTTTTTTTATAAATGGTTCTTGATTACATCTTCTCCATCTCCTTATTAACAAAGTCCATAAGAGATTTAATATAATCGGGCGATAAATTAAACTCTAAACCTGCCGCTTCGTATAATGCAGGTAAAGTTTTTGTTCCGCCAAGGCTTAATGCGTTTATGTAATTCTTCAACGCCTGTTCTTTATCTCCCTGAAACTGTTTCCACATACCAATGGCGCCAAGTTGAGCAATGCCGTATTCAATATAATAGAAAGGAACCTCAAACAGATGCAACTGGCGTTGCCAGCCTACTTTACGGTATTCTTCAAGGCCGCTGTAATCAATTGAGCCGGTTGAAAACTCGTTTAATATTTCCATCCACTTTGCTGTTCGTTCTTCAATAGTATGTGCCGGGTTTTCATACACCCAATGCTGAAATTTATCTATAGTAGCTATCCATGGAAAGATGCTGATCGTTCTTTCCAACTGGTGTTCTTTTGCTCTTTTTAAATCTTCTTCTTTATCAAAAAACTCACTCCAGAAGTTCATGCTGAAAAGTTCCATTGCCATGCTCGCTACTTCGGCAATTTCCATCGGGTATTCTTTAAAAGCGCTTAATGACAACCTGTGAGAAAGAAAGGAATGAATGGCATGACCGCCTTCATGAACCATAGTAGTTACATCATGCATTTGCCCGGCAGCGTTCATGAAAATAAAAGGCGCTCCGCTTTCAGCTAAAGGACAATTATAACCGCCCGGCGCTTTGCCTTTGCGGCTTTCGAGGTCAAGGTGACCCAGCTCTTTCATTTTGCGCAGGCAGTCAGCAAAAAAGGGGTTTAACAGCTCAAAGCATTTAATGGTTTTTTCCGTAAGTTCTTCACCTGTTTTAAAAGGATGTAATGGCTCTACACCTTCAGGCTCAGCTTCGGTATCCCACGGGCGAAGTGTATCTAATCCAAGCTTCTCTTTCTTTCTCGCATATATTTTTTCAACCAAAGGCAATACATGCAGCTTTACTGCTTCATGAAAATTGTAGCAATCTTGTTTTGTGTAATCAAACCGTCCTAACTCGGCAAACTTATAATCACGATAATTATTGAAGCCGGCATTCTTTGCCACCTGGTGTCGCTTTTCAATCAGCTTACTATACAAATCATTCAACTGGTGTGTATCCTGCAGCCGTCTTTCGTTTATTTTTCGATACACCTCTTCACGCAAGCTTCTGTCGTGGTCTTCTAAAAATTTGGCTGCCTGTTGCAATGTATATTCCTGGCCTCTTACTTCAATCGTCATTTTACCGGCAATCTGACCGTATTGTTGTTGCATTACACTTAACTCAGCCTGTAACGGAATATTTTCTTCTCTAAACAAGTCTATGCTCTTACGAACATTGCGCAGGTACGTAAAGTACTCTTCTTTATCCAATTCTTTTGTAAAGGGGCAAGCAATTAGCTTACGGTTTAGTTTATCTGCATAAGGCTGCAACTGCGGTTGAATTTGCATACAGAAAAAAGTGAAAGCTTCTTCCAAAGCCTTATCTGTAGTATCGCAAGTCATTCGTATTTGTCGCCAGCATGCATCTTCGCTTACTACGGCTTCAAGTTCACTCATGTCTTTCAACCATTGCTCAAGGTCTTCACGACTGTTAAGTGGTCTATCAACAAGGTTTTTGAAATAAGGCTCCAAAGCATGCCAGTCAGTAACAACAAAGTCAGCGGGAATAAAACGTCTTTCCAGTTTTTGTATATCGGCAGTTAATGTCATTGAGTACAATTAATAAAATGAAGCTACAAGGTGAGAACGCTTGTTGCATTAGTGCTATCTTGATTAGATATAGATGATCGGATACTGTTGTTTTAAAATCTTCATGAATGACCTTCCTGTGCTTCTTCAACCTTTGTTTCTTCTTCCACAGTTACGTCATCATTGGCTAGCTGCCCTGTTTCTTCGTCAGAGGCTTCGCTTAATTTAATCTCAACATTATTTGCTTTAATTGCTTTATACCACTTTATCATTTTCTTCATATCGCTGGCATATACCCTGTCAAAATCCAATTGCGAAAAAACCTGCTGATAGTATGCCTTAATTGCCGTTGCATCTTTTTCGTCGGGCAAGGCTTCATTGCTTTTTTCCATTGCCTGAAAAACTTCAGCTAAGTTTACATTATCGTTTTGGGTATATACTTCAATGCTTTCAAGATGAGAAAAATTATGCACTCTGCTGGCAACAAACTTCGTGCTTTTGTCATCTAACGAACGTACAATGGCGCCATCTTTTTTACTGCCTACCAACTCGAACAAACCACCAAGCCCGGTAACAGAAATTATTTTATTATATTCCATACAATTCTAATTTTTAAGGACGTGCAAGATAATTGTAATTACCAAAAACAATACCCCGTGTGGGAATTTTAAGATTTTAATGAAGAGCGGCAGTATTGAAGCTTTCTAATGTAAATGCTGTTTCTATAGCGTAATGTTCTGCTTCAGCATAAACAATACGCTTATAAACTTTTATTATAAAATACTTTTTACTTTTAGAGTAGCCATAACAGGAAAGCCATTGCGCATAACAATCATTTTTAAATTCGCTCCAACGTTTTGCAATAAATTCTTATAAAACTGAATGTTCTGACCAACCTTATTATTTATTGCAAAAAGTACGTCTCCGGGTTTTAAACCTGCTTTATCAGCAGGCGAATCTTTAATTACATCTTCAATCTTAATTTGTCCATCAACAGTATAAATACCTAAGCCCGTGTACGAATAATCAAAGGCATCTAAATAATGGGTGTTTGGCAGCATGTGTATTTCGTTTACAGCATAATTTATTATTAAATTAAACCTGCGAAGCAGATCGTTGCCAATTAATCCACCCAAATTTGGGTATGACGTTATTTTATATTCGTCGTCAAAAATATAAGTGGGCACTTTTCGAAAACGGTACGAACCTACCCTAACCTCGCTTACCGTGCTTAATTTCATTGGCTTTTTTCCGCCCAGCCCTTCCACTTGTGTTTTTATGATCTTTTTGTTTTTCTTTAAAATACTGCTGTCACGCTCATAATCTTCGCTCATTAAAAAACATAAACCGGCGCCGGTATCAAAATAAAACTTGCCCAGCCTTGCAGATTGATCTTTAATTTTTGCTTCAACTACCGGAATGCCATTAATCGTTGGTCTTAAAAGGTGGCCGCCTTTAGGGTATTTTATTTGCCCCGGAAGCCACACTTCAACTACATTATTATCGTAATTTATCTTTACTATGTAACGCTGAAGAAAACTAAAGCCAATAATACCGTCTATCTTCACCCCGTACACGCTGGTAAGAATTTCGTAATCGTTTACATGAAAATTGAGATGATCTACCGCCAACCCGGGCAGGTGAAGTGTTCTGTCTGTTACAAAACTTACTTTTCTTATTCCCCCGATACCTTTAACCGTTCTGTCAGATTCCATTAAAGGCAAACTAAAGTAATTAACTGTAGAAGAGTCTAACGAAATGCCGCCGCTGCCGGTATCTAAAACAAAATTAAGCGTATCAGAAAAATTATCTAATCGTGCTTCAATTATTATAATTCCGCCTGTAAGGGTTGTAAAAGGGAAGCGGGTAACAAACTTTGCCTGGGGTAAAACAAATTGTTCCTGGGCAATGGTTACAGGTGTATAAAAGGTAAAAGAAAAAAGAAAGAGAAAAAGGGTAATGAGGCCAGAATTTAAAAAGCTATGGTGCATTCGTTGTATCAAATACTTCAATTTTTCGATTTGGTAATTAGCTCCGTTAAATTACATCATTTCTTATTTGTAATATAGGATTCAATAAATTATTGCAGATATTTTAAGAAAGCAAAAAAGAAAGAACTGCCCTTGTTGCAATTGCATGATGTACTTTTGCTATTGTTTAAATGTGATTAGATGCAATTAGCAGATTTGTATAAGAAGGCACAGAACTTTGAATTTTTAAATGTTGCAGAAGGTGTTTTTCTTTTTGAAAATGCCCCTACTGCAGACCTGATGAATATTGCGAACGAGCTTCGCAAAAAGCAGGTGCCGTATGGCAAAGTTACCTGGATAATTGACCGTAATATGAACACTACTAATGTTTGTATTGCCAATTGTAAATTCTGTAATTTTTATCGTATTCCGGGCCATGAAGAAGCTTATATTACAGATATTGAAACTTATCGCAGAAAGATTGAAGAAACTTTTCGTTATGGCGGCGAACAATTGTTATTACAAGGCGGCCACCACCCGGGGCTTGGACTTCAATATTATGTTGATCTGTTCAGGAAGCTGAAGGAAATGTTTCCCACGCTTAAGTTGCATGCCTTAGGCCCGCCCGAAGTAGCACATATAACCAAGCTTGAAAAAAGTACACATATTAAAGTTTTGACTGCCTTGAAAGAAGCAGGCATGGATAGCTTACCCGGCCCTGGCGCAGAAATATTGGTTGATCGGGTTCGCCGTTTAATAAGTAAAGGAAAATGCGGATCGCAGGAATGGCTTGATATTATGCATGAAGCACATAAGCTTAACATAACAACCAGCGCAACAATGATGTTTGGCCATGTTGAAACTATACAGGAGCGCATGGAGCACTTAGTTAAGTTGCGCGGAGTGCAGGCTAAAAAACCAGTTTATGCGAAAGGCTTTATTGCATTCATTCCCTGGACTTTTCAGGATGTGGATACTTTGCTGGCACGCATACGTGGCGTTCAAAACCTTACAACTGCGGATGAATATATTAGGATGATTGCACTAAGCCGCATCATGTTGCCCAATGTAAAAAACATTCAGGCAAGCTGGCTAACGGTTGGTAAACAGGTAGCGCAAATGTGCCTGCATGCCGGCGCAAACGATTTTGGCAGCATTATGATTGAAGAGAATGTAGTGAGCGCCGCAGGCGCGCCTCATCGTTTTACCAGCAAAGGAATTCAGCAGGCAATACGCGAAGCAGGTTTTGAACCACAACTTCGAAATCAACAATACGAGTTTAGAGAAATGCCGGTAATGATGGAAGAACAGGTGATTGACTATTGATATGAGAAGTTTTATTAGTAGGTATTTGACTATTTTCAATCTTGATAACTTATCAGCATCATTTTTTACCTTCGAATGTAAAAGGTATAAGACTTTCTAACGGCTATTATCGTAGTTTTATTATAGTGATCGCTGATCATTAATTCTGCTTAATGAAACTACTCTTCTGTTTATTATTCCTTTTATCAGGATATATGTTGGCACATAGCCAGGAGAATTATGAGATACAGGTTTACGGCTCTCAAACCCAGCAAAAAAACAGTACTATTTTCGAACTGCACAGCAACTTCACTTTTCTTGGAGAGAAAAATATTATAAAAGACGTACGTCCCTCCTACCATTCATTACACGAAACAGTAGAAATAACACATGGCGTTGGAGATAATTTTGAGTTAGGACTTTATCTTTTTACTAATTATACGCCTCATTATGGTTACCAGGTTGTAGGAACCCATATCCGGCCCCGCATCATGGCTCCCGCTAAATGGAAGTTACCCGTGGGCTTAAGCTTATCAGCAGAAATTGGTTACCAAAGGGAGCAATATTCGTATGAGACCTGGAACATTGAAGTGAGACCGATTATAGATAAGCAATGGAGTAAGTTATACTTATCCTTCAATCCTACTTTTGGCATTGCATTGAAAAGTGGAGACAATAATCATGTTCCTGCTTTTGAACCTAACCTGAAAGCATCATATGCCTGTTTTAAAAAGTTAGCGTTAGGAATAGAATATTACGGAGCGGTTGGCTCTGTTAATGCTATAGAAACATTTTCTGCTCAAAGTCATGGGTTATTTGCAACTACAGATTTAATCAATAATAAGGATTGGGAACTGAATACCGGTTTAGGATTTGGACTTACTCCTGCAACAGATGGCTTCATAATTAAAATACTCGCAGGCCGAAGAATTTTCTGGAAAGAATAACTCGTCCAGCATGCTTGCAGATATTTTTGTTCCCAAGTCAAACTCTTGATTTACTTTTTCTATTAATATTTATAAGCTACCGACCCTATACCTGCAAACATAATTGCTGTAAGAAGTAGAAAGATTGTTCTTAATTTCAGTATGAAAAATAAGCATCATATATTTTAATAGATGCACTAAAAAATTATGACGTCATTCATATCAATAACAGCTATAATCATTCTTATCAATTTGCTGGTTTCTTATAAAGGCTTCAGGGATCAGTTATTTTATAACAGGTATTCTTTTACTATTGATAGTGTAAAGCTTCAAAAAGACTATAAGCGATTTGTTACTTCGGGTTTTTTGCATGTAGGCTGGTCGCACTTAATCTTCAATATGATTGCCTTATATTTTTTTAGCAGCAATCTTGAAGCTTTAATAGGTGTAGGCAACTTTTTAATCATTTACTTCGCCGGTTTAATCGGTGGAAACCTGCTAAGCCTGTTTATTCACCGGTTCGATTCTGGTTATAGTTCGGTTGGTGCATCAGGCGCTGTTTTGGCTGTTATGTTTTCAAGCATTGCTTTGTTGCCTGACATGCGCATCGGGTTGTTCCTCCTTCCAATCTCGTTACCGGGGTGGGTTTTTGGTTTAGCTTATGTATTATTTTCTATTTATGGCATCAGATCGAGAAGCAATAATATTGGGCACGATGCACATTTAGGTGGCGGACTTGCAGGAATGTTGACAGCAATTGTGTTATATCCTTCAATACTTGCGGTAAATTATTTTACCATTTTAATTATTGTGGTGCCTGCAATAGCATTTATTCTTTTTATTGTTTATAAACCGGAAGCCCTGCTTATTGACAATTTATTTTATAAGAAAAGCCATTACTTAACACAGGAGGATAAATACAACCTAAGCAAGCGGAACAAACAAAAACAGCTTGATGAGCTGTTAGAGAAGATCCATAAAAAAGGAATGAAAAGCCTATCGCAGAGCGAGAAAGAATTTTTGGAGAAATACTCGAAGTAGAGATAGATCTAATCGTATCACTATAAGGTTTCCCCTACAACTCCTATAGAAGCAATTGTAAGATTTCCATATTTTTTTGCATCTTCTCTTGTCCATTTAAACATTTCTTCTCTTGGCTTATTCCATTCAAAACGTTCTTTTATTCGAACGATTATAGTTAGAGGTGTTTTTCCCGCCAAATTATACTTTTTCCATTCTTCCCAATTTATAAATTTGAACAGGATGATACTTATAGCACCATCGGCTCTTTTCCCGTCTACAGAAACCCATTTTATTTCTGGACCTATTTCTTTTAATAGTGTTTTCAAAGGCTTGTCAATAAACACTTGTTCATTTGCTTTTAGTTTTTGAGCATCATTTACTCTCTGCATGATTCGTGGTGCATCACAACTATAATTGACCACCACTAAAAAAATAAGAGCAAAAATGTTTAATAAATGCTTCATATATTTTAGATGCCTCATAAATGTATTTCCATAAAAAAGAATTTATTCAATTGATTTATATTTTAAAGAGTATATCCCAAAATTTTACGAAAGAAATAAAATGGCTTAATCATCTTGCTTACAACGGCGTAAGGCTTGGAATATACTGTTGAAGATGTCATAGGAGCCATACTAATTTAGTCTGGCGCACCCACTATATCTTCAATGAGAACAGTTCAATACCGTTTCCTTTCCCCTTCAGTTCAACTATACCAAGGCTTTCTGTTTGCCATGTTTCTAAATCAATATTATCTCTAAAGTCTTTCGATACTATAAACTTTTGGTTTAGTTCGCTGCATGCGCTTCTTATTCTTGCAGTGGTATTCATAGTATCCCCGCTCATAGCAATATCTTTTTTTACAACTCCAATTTCACCAACTGTTACGTCACCTAAATGAATTCCTACTCTAAATTCAGGTACTATATCATATTGTCTTCTAAAATTTTCGCTGTTCTTTTGCAGATTTTTTCTTGCTTCAATTAAAGCATCTGTGCACCTCCTGGCATTTTTTTTATCAAATAGCCACGAAACAACTACTTCATCGCCTACGTATTGATAAATGCTTCCTCCATGCTCAATAAGTGCATTTGAAATATGATAAATAAACTCTCTTATAAATTTAAAATAGTGCTGATGTCCCAGTTTTTCGGCTATTGGTGTAGAATCTTTTAGATCTAAGAACATAACAATGCGCTTCTCAATTTTAGGTTCGAGGTATTTACCCAGCATAATATCCATAAATACTCCCGGAGAATATTTTTCATTTACTTCAATAATAAGCTGGGTAAGTACAAATAGTATCATCCAGTAAATTATTTTTTGAATGAGCCATTGCGGATGAAAAGCATCTTGTCCATATAATTGCAGCGCCTGCCTTATAGTAAGTTTTAAAATAAAAAATATGTTTGCCGCATGAATAATGTAATTAATAATGTAGGCGGCAATAAGTAAAAGGACACTTCTAAATAAGAAGCTTACCCCAAGAGAGCGGTTTCTGAAAAGGTTTTTTAATTTAAAAACAAGCAAATATCCTATTCCCACGCTCATTATAAAAACAAGAAACGAACGAAGTGCAATGGCCGATACAAAGCTATAATACTGAGGATCTTTACGGGTTAATACAACTATAAGATCGATTAAAGTCCAGCCCAGAGAAATATAAACTATAAGTAAGAACCTGTATTTGCTAATAAAACTGAACGTAAAAGTTTTCTTTAACGATTTCATACGCGGCTTTGCAAGTATTGATAGATTTTCTGTTGGGCGTTCACTCTTTCCTCATTATCTGCCGCAACACGATGTTGCTCGAGATTAGGCGATAATATAACTGCTTTATCGTTATCACTCCATTGAATTTCAAAGTAGTCTATCAATTCTTTTTTGCAGGTTATGTTTTTAATTGAAACGCAAACTTCAATACGGTGATGAAGATTCCTTACCATCCAGTCTGCCGAGCCCATTATTACTTCAGGGTTATCTCCCGGCCCAAATAAAAATAACCGGGCATGTTCAAGATAACGGTCAACTAAACGCTTTACAATTATATTATCACTGATGCCTGGTATGCCAGGCATCAGGCAACAAATACCCCTTACAATTAAATACACTTTAACCCCGGCCTGGCTTGCTTTATACAACAAATTAATCATGTGCGGGTCTTCGAGGTTATTAACTTTAATTCGTATTAAAGCTTCCTCTTTAAGGCCAGCCTTTTGTATCTCCTGGTTAATCAGCTTTTCAAATTTTTCATTCATATTAAATTGCGAAACCAGTAATTGTTCAAACTTTATCTTAGACCTGTTCGCTAACTTTTCATCTTTTTGTAAATACTTAAACAATGTAACCAGTTCTTTAATAATTAACGGATCTGTTGTCATCAGCACATGATCTGTGTAAAATTGGGCGGTTACTTCATTAAAATTACCGGTACTTAAAATGGCGTATGTAAGGGTATCTGTTCCGCTGGTTTTTCTAATAAGCGCAATCTTCGAATGAACCTTAATATGCGGTATGCTATAAATGATCTTTATTCCGGCTTCGCGCATTTTACGGCTCCATTTTATATTATTAGCTTCGTCGAAACGAGCTTTTAATTCAATAAAAGCGGTTACTCTTTTGCCGTTTTTTGCCGCACTGATTAAAGCATTTACAATATGCGAATCTGCAGCTACGCGGTAAAGTGTTATGTAAATTTCTGTAACCTCTCCGTCAACCGCTGCCTGGTTGAAGAACGATAATACAGGGTTATAAGATTGATAAGGAAGATGTAAAAGAATATCGCGGGTGTTTAAAATATCAAAGATGTCGCCGCAATCCATCATATCCGGCGAGGCAAGCGGTTTCCACTTTGGGTATTTCAGTTGGGTGTTGAAAGTAGGAAATGAAGAAAGATCACTTAAGTGATGATAGCGGCCTCCTGCAAACATATCTTCGAACTTTAAGCCAAAGGCAGAAGCAAGGTAAAGCTGAACATTACGGGGCATGCCATGCTGGTATAAAAAGCGCGAAGGCGGACCATACTCTCTTTTCTTAAGCTGCCTTTCAATTTTGTTCAGCAAGTTTTCACTATATTCCTCTTCGAGCTTCAATTCGGCATCACGGTTAAATTTTATACTATAAACACCTGATATCTCCTGCCCGGGAAAAATACATGGAAGGTTTTCTCTTATAATATCATCAATAAAAATAATATACTCCATTTCTTCAAGCGGTGTTAATACAAAAAAACGCGGAAGTTTATAAGATGGTATGTTGATAACAGCATGCCGTACACTGCCCGGGTCAGTTCCTTTTAAAGTTACTACAAGGTATAAATGATTATTTTCAGGAATGAACTTGGTGCTAAAGTTCCCTTCCAAAAATATGGGCTGAATAAAAGATAAAACCTGCGACAGAAAAATCTCTCTTATCTCTCCTTCATGCGCTTCTTTAATCGGGTCATTATAATAAAAAAAAACGCCGCTGTTTTTGAGTTCCGGTAATACTTCGTGGGTAAGAATGTTGCCAAAAATATCTAATTGTCTTCCAATCTCACTTTGCATCTTTTCAAGAATATCTTCGTTGTAACCAATGGTAACCTGCTGTTGTGTTTTTTTTCCGAGTTTGGAAAAAGCGTAAACAGAAGGATACCTCACCCTGAAAAACTCGTCGAGATTTGAAGAAAAGATAGAAAGGAATTTTATGCGTTCATACAAAGGCACATTTTTATCTGCAGCTTCCTGCAAAACCCTGAAATTAAAGCCCAGCCAACTTAAGTCGCGGTTGTATAGCATGTTTAATTTTTTATAAAGGCGAGCCAGAACCCGTTGTAATGGTACCGGGAGAATCTGACGCAAAGAAAAACACTGCAATTCCAAAAGCTATTACCGACACAATAATTCCAATCATAAAAATATTATAGGCAAGACGGATAAGCCTGTATTTACGACCAAGTACTACGCCTAACATAAAAATGTCTTTAATTACACTGCTATATAAATAATCAGGATCACGCATCATTTGCCTCATAGCTGTATCATATTGTTCCAGGGTTGATTTATGAAAATTTCCAAAGAACAGAAGATTGGTTTTTTTATCGAGAATATCCTGCTCACTAAATTTTCCTTCGCTAAAAACTTTTGGGCGGGTTGCCAGTATAGCAATAACGATAGTTACTACAGCTACAAGCAAAAAAGTAACTGTTGGAATGGTTAAATAAGTTTCGGTTTGCAGCCGCCTTAACAATACGCTCAGTATTACAGATATAATAATGGCATTTACCGATATAAGTATGTTGGCTTTATGATCAGCCATGTCACTTAGCTTCATTTGGTTTTCTGATGTAAGCCGCAGCATTGTTTGAATACCTTTTGTTGCCAGGTTATTCTTTTCATCTATTATCAGGCTTTTTCTGCTGTCGGGATCTTTGATCTCACTTAATTTTTTCTTCAATTTTTTAATGTTTTTTTGTTTTTGTTCTTCAAGACGTTCGCGGCAGTACGAGGTATAAAACCTGTGTTCTTCCATCAGGGCAACAGCATCTTTAAAAGCCTGATACCTGTTTATGCGACCATTGTTTTTTAATTCAAGTTCAGCTAAAACATTTTTATTTGTTTCTTTAAACTCTTTGGTGCCTAAATGATAAGTGTCCGCATCGCAAATAATTTCCTCAACTAATTTGTCGGGATTTCTTGGGGCCTCTGTAGCCATTATACATTGTTCGATTTCTTCTATGGGGGTTTTATCATCACCATAATCCCGCATAAAATTTCGCATTATCTCTGCGCTTTTTGCTTCGTGGCCTACAGGTTTCGTAAATAAGTGGCCCGTATCGTGAAACCATGCTGCTACATATAATACCAGCATATCTTTTTCACTAAGATCGTAATGTCCGGCAATTTCTTTTGTTCTGCTAACAACAGTTTTAGTATGGCGAAGATTATGAAAAACCAAAGTTTCATCAGCATTCTTATCAAACAAATCAACTACATGCTGTTCCACTTTTTTATAAATACTGTTGTTATCCATTTATAAATATTAGAAGGTTAAATTGAATTTAGTGCCTATTGAGAAATTGAATATCTTTTCTTCAGGAGAAAAACCTACCGTGGCCGACAACAATGCTGTATTATAGGCAGCATAGTAAAAACCTGCGCCATAGGAGTCGTGCCATTTTTTAGATTCTTCATTCTTTACCCACACCCTTCCAACTTCGTTAAAACCGATAAGGCCAACTGCCCCCGGAAATATATAAGATTTTGAATTGAAGAGCTTTGCACGAAATTCAATGGTACCATAAGCAAGGGCAGACCCGGCGAACCTGTTTTTTCTAAACCCCCGTAAAACATTGTTTGCCCCTAAATTTAATGCCTGAAAGTATTCGTAATTCTTACTGTAAATGCGCCCGCCCCCTAACCTTAAAACAGACACCAATTTAGCCGATTCCCTTAAGCTTGAAAATAAAGTAAGATCGGATGTTAACCTGGTTAAAGGTTTACTTGTGCTTTGCATACTCCTTAAGGCAGTAAATTCAGTATTCCAGTAAATACCCCTTGTAGGCAGCAGCTCGCTGTTAAGATTGTTTATTAAAATATTAAACTTGCCACCCAAATAAGTTTTTTTGGAATAAATATTTACAGAATCGAGCCCCACTAACCCTGGCGTACTTAATATGCGGTTTTTATTATCCTCATAATCGTTCCAGTAATGATACCATGTTGGCCCTGCTGCAAGGGATACCAGCGTAAATTTCCTCTGCCTGAACAACAGATCTCCCTCAATAAACTTATACCTGACCCTGTAATACTCCAGATCGCGATTTGGACTTTTTACTGTTTCATTGCCTAAACCGAAAAAGTTATTTAAAACAGGATTTACCATTTGTGCATTTACCATGATATCGGTAGTGCCGATTAACTGGTTCCATTCGCCCTGGTATTTAAACTGGTAAGAGCCACGGTTTAAAGCATATAAAGTTGACAGCCTTTGCTGGGTTGAATACGGTTCTTTTCTAAATCCATAAGTACGCATTAAGAAGCCAAGACCTACCATTAGTTTGTCCTCAACATTATAACCAATGTTAAATTGGGGAAAACGATAAATATTGTAGTTAAAGCCGGTAGTTTCATACTTGTTTACCTCGGGATTGCCGGATGTTCTTATTCTGGAGTGGCTATGTTCACCAACATAATTTTTTTCTGTTGTTAAATCATAAATATGATTATGAACATCACCTTTTACATTAAACGTATCATTTCCCTTGCCACCAATAAATTTTACCTTAATCTCTGCTTTTGCCTGGTCATCCACTTCAAATTTATCATTATCATTCAGGCCAAATAAACGTATTTCTTTAGTATGCTTTTTATCAAATACACGGCTATACATAAGAGCAGCAGAGTCGTTATCACCTTTTCTTTTAAAAACCTTTACCATTAAATCGTTTCCTATGCCGCTAACTTTAAAATATTCCTTCTGATTACTGCCGGTAATGTTTACTTCTTTAGATAAGAAATTATAATATTTGAGCGCTTCTTTTGTTAGTATATCTCTGCGGCTTTTTAATTTATCTATAATTGTTTGCCCGTTCAATGCAAATATTTCGGGAGGCAATTTTTTAACTGCTTTTGTAATTACACCATCCGTAATATCGCTCTTAAATTCTTCGGTAATTTTAATCCAATCCTGCTGCGATAATTGGTTTAGAAAAAACCTGTCGAAATCGCGGGTGCTCCAGTTAAACCAGTTTACCCGCGGAATATTTTTTCTAAATCCTTTTAAGTATGGCAGCAGGTTTTGCGAAACTGAATATATTACAAGTCCATCGGCTTTAAAAAATACCTGGTCCCTATCTCTCGGGATGGGGTAGTAAAGTTTTCCTTTACCGGTATCTTTTGTTCCAAATCTCCACTGGTCAAAGTGGCGGTCCCAGTCGCCGGTTAACATATCGAGCAATCGTGCTCTTAATACAGCCGGCTGGTCTATCCTGTTATCATTATCTTCAAAAATGTTATTAATTATTTTGGCTGTGCTTTTAGTATCAGATGCATCTGGGGTTGGCTCTCTTAGTTCAAGCTCGCAAACGGTATTTTTAAAAAGGTCACGATAATAGCCTAATGCCGGATCGTCGGGAACAAAATAGTAGGTTGGGGTAGCAGCTACAACATCGGCAGCTTTTGCAAGATCGGGTATGGCGAGCGCTCCGTAAGGATGGCTTGCAGAGATCATATCCTGAACTATACCTTGCGCTACTGAATTTCTGAAATTTTCAGGAAGCGCTCCCTGCGGATCTTTATTTATAGATCTGAGCGTCCACTCTTTACCGCTTTTATCTCTAAGCCTTAACGACTGTGTTTGCTTTCCGCCACCAAGACTTACAATGGTTAAACCACCTTTTTCTTTATTAAGGTTAAACACTTTGAGGTGCACCGGCGTTGCCCACTCTTTGCGGTAATTATTACCAAGAAAAATTCTTTGCACAGCCGATGCCTTTTGGTATTGATCGCTGACAGCAACAACAGCGCTGTCTTTAAAAGGAACTGCTGCCGGGGAAGCAACACTTATTGAATCGGTTAACTGTTTTGACAGCTTTGAAAAGTTTAGCAAATTAGCGGAGTAAGCAACAGAACTTGAGTCGCCCTTTACGGTATAAAAATCAACTTTTACATTTTTATTGGTAGATATTTCTAATGTAGCAAACCCATTTTCTGCTGCTCCAAAGGGTAGGTTTTTACTTTTGGATACCCGTGTTTTCTTTGTTCCGCTGCCGCTGATGATGTAGTTGTAACTGCTGTCTTTTATCAATTGCAGGTTATGTTCGTGGCCCGAAACAAATATTACATTAGGATATTTTTTTACCTGCTTACTAACTTCGTTTATCATACTGGCGTAAGCAGGATGATTAAGATCCTGCGGAGTGCCAAAAAAGCCTCTGGCAATTGGGTATATGGGACCAAAAGGCAGCGGTATATACAATTTTGGCCACTTTTCGGTTAGCGGAAATATGTATTGCTTCAACCTGAAATCTCCGCCATGTATGCCATAACTTTTAAAAGGATGGTGGGTAGCAAAAAGCACCAGTTTCCTCGAATTTTTGCTTAAGATGGCATCTATCTGGTTTAATACTTCTTCTTTGGTTTTGTATGGACAATCAGATTCTATCCCCGGTTTATCGTATTGGTGTATCCACCATTGGCTGTCCATAATAAGCAGTACAACATCTTCACTTATTTGAACTTCAACCGGGCCCGGGCATCCGTCTTCGGGCCAGAACTTCACATTTTTGTCTCCTAATAAATCAATATACTGTTGTTGTCGTCTAATATTATCATAACCTCCTCTATGCCCCCTGTTCCAATCGTGGTTGCCGGGCATGAAATATACTTTAGCAGGTGTATTTTTGGCAATATTTACCTGGGTATCTAAAACAGCCTTTCTTTTATCGTAATCTCCGTAAGACTCATCTGGCAAGCCTGTATAGTAAAGGTTATCGCCCAAATAAACAATAGTGGTTTTATTGTCGAACTTTATCTGGTTTTTTACCGCATCTATCACAGGATGCCTTCCCCCCTGAAAATCGCCGGCATCGCCAATTAAAACTACACGGGCTTGTATAGTATCCTTTTGAGAAAAAGAAATATAGGGCAGTAAGACAATAAAAAATAAAACCACACAACTAACCTTCTTCATTTAACCGTTGCTTTTGTATTTGAAAATTAACACATTTGCCGCTCCAACATCTGCAGCTTCATTCGATATAATAAGACCGCCTGAAGGAGTAAATGTAATGCCTTCGGGCTGTTTATATATTTTAGGATCGAGCGGATATACACTTTTAACGTTACCGTTTGTATCTGCAATAACTAATGCTTTATTTACAGAGGAAATAATAAAAAGTTCGTTTGTAAGCGGATTGATACATGCTGCCGAAGGTTTGAACTTAATCTTATGCTCGCCCAGCTTCTCTGCAATTTCACTGGCATTAAGGGTAAAAAAAGGAGTGTCGGAAAATGTTTGAGTTGCCGGATCGAACGAAAAAGCAGTAACTGCTTTTTTATTATCGCCCTCACAATCTTTGCATATCATAACCAGTTTGCCCGAGGCATTGTCGTGGTATAAAATCTCGAATTCATTTTTTCCTTCTACATTTAAACTAAAGATTTGCGTAGTAAGCGGTTTATTGGGTATAAACTTAAAAGCAGCTAACTCTCCCTTGCTTGCCAATACATAAAAAGTACTGTCGAGCAAAACAAGGTCTTCATAATCCTGCCCTTTTGAAAACTTCCATTTTTCTATTTGAAAATTACCGGTAAGATGAATTTTATATACCCAGCCTTTATCATCGGTAATGGTGAAAACGCTTGAATCTTTTGGATAATAGGCAAGCCCTGAAATTTCGTCAAGCTCTGTTCGTAAATTAAGAATTACAGGTTTATTAAGGTCGTAGCCGGGTGGCGAAGTAAATGCATTCTTATTTCCTGTTTCTTTATCCTTATTTTTATTTTCCTCTTTTTTATTTTCCTCTTTTTTAGGTTGTGTATCCCTGCATTGGGTAAAAGCAAATAAGATGCTTACAAGAATGAAAACGCTTAGGTTTTTGAATACCATATACTTTATTAAAAATGAATTACTACCAGATGAGTTTGCCCGAATGGATTGTTTACCAGATGTAAAGAAGTTAAAATGCGTGCCGCCAGTATTCCTTGCTATTTATTAGTCACCGCCTTATACTTATTACAAAAAGTTAACGCCAAAATGATTTAACAACAAAAATACTTGTTCTGTTTTAATTTTTTTGCTAAATCAGGTCATTGTTCAATTGCTGCATCGGTCAATTAATAAATAGTCTAATTGTGAAATAGTTTAATTGTGAAATCGCCAAATTGTTGAATAGTAATTCTATTTTTAATTTCTTACTTCGTATCTCATACCTCGTATTTATAACTTTGTTATTATGTTCTACGAATTCAAAGGTTTTAAACCGGTTGTTCATCTGTCCTCGTTTATACATCCGCAGGCTGCTGTTACGGGTAATGTTATTATTGGTAAGAATGTATATGTAGGCCCGGGCGCAGCTATTCGTGGAGATTGGGGTGGCATAGTGATAGAAGACGGGTGCAATGTTCAGGAAAACTGTACTGTACACATGTTTCCTGGAGTAACTATTTTTTTAAGAGAAGGTGCGCACATTGGGCATGGAGCAATTATACATGGTGCAACCATTGGACGTAATTGTTTGGTTGGAATGAATGCGGTTATAATGGATAATGCAGAGTTGGGGAACGAATCGATTGTTGGCGCTTTAGCTTTTATAAAAGCGGATGAAAAAATTCCGCCAAGAAGTCTTGTTGTTGGAAACCCTGGTAAAATAATTAAGCAGGTAAGCGATGAAATGATTGCGTGGAAAACTGAGGGAACAAAGCTTTATCAAAGTCTGCCGCAGCAAATGCAGGAACATTGGAAAGAATGTGAAGCATTAACAGAAATTTCTTCAGACCGCCCCCCGCAGGAATTATTGTATAAAACGTGGAATGAGATAAAGGGATAATTTGCTATAAACGTTTTTTAATACCACTGATCTTTAAAAACAACGTATTATTTATAGCAACCCTAATCTATTATATAAGTAGCAAAAGACATTAAACCCAAAATTACACCTGCTGCTATTTGATAAACACTGTAATTATTTTTTTTAAAGAAATAAGCTCCAATCGGTATTAGCATAGGTATTGCCTGTGCTGCATACCTCGAACTAAACCCCCATGTAATTTTAATACATGAAAATGCAATCAGCAATGCGGTTACTGAAAAAAAAACAAGTTCCTTAGGGTAAGCCTTACTATGTAATTGCCTGAATAGGGAAGCTAAAAAATATATTGCCATGAGAGCCAAACCGGCACCAAAAAGCACTTCAGCTATCGGAATATATTGTGCAGGGATTATTTTTATAATTAAAGAGGTTACAGGTAAAAATTTTATAACCCCCAATTGATAATTAACTGCCACCAACAGTATATATGTTAAAAGCAAAAGCAATGTTTGTCTTTTGCCCGGTAAAATGAAAAGGCCGGGAGCGATTAGTATAAAAATGATTGAAAAGTAGGCAAGGCATAAGAGAAAAAAATCGGGCCTCAATAATATCCCTTGCTTCGCCAAATCTTCATATACATTTGAATCCATAGGTGCCACAAGTCCGTTCCATACGTAAAAAACATAGCAGGGCAAGGCCAGTGATGAAACTAAAGTAAGCAATAACAAAATACTACTTCTGATATAGTTTTTCTTATTCCAAAATAAAACGGGGAGTGCCGCCAATGTAAGCAGGTAAGGTTGCCTGCCTATAATTGCCAGGCCTATAAAAAAACCGCCTGCTAATAACTGAATAATAGCGGTGGGGTTTGATGCATGGGTAGAAGATGTTTTTATAATTAAATAAACACCTGCAGAAAAAAAGAAAATAGCAGGTATTTCTGTAAGGGCTAATCCGCTTATGGTATAAGTCATTGGGATAGCAAAAACACATAAAGCGTAACTGCCCGAAAAGTTCAGCAACTTTAGTGTAAGGCCAAGAAAAAAAACAGCCCCCAACAAAAGGCCAATATTAACCAACCTTATATAAGGCATTTGTAGCTGTGTTACAGGCTCAAGTAAATAATGCAGAACAGGATGCAGAGGCCCGGCGGAACCTATATGGTGCATAAGATAAGCCTTACTTAAACCATATTGATGTAACAATGGAACATTTTCGAGATAATAAGGTTCATCGTACAAAGGCGGCTTGTTGAATATTATTACCATAGCTACAAGGGCTATTAAACCAAAAAGAAGTATTGATAGCTCTTGCTTTTTCAACATAGTATTTGCTTTGCCTAACAAATTGTTGATTTTTTTTGGCTGATTTTTTTGCCCCTAAATGAAGGTATATTAATATTTAACCTGATAACACAAGAATAAGAATTAGTATGCATTGTGGCAGATGTAATACTGGTATTATAAAGTTCAACCTTAAAAAAACCTTAGAATACTAAAAAATATATTAAAAAAATATTTTACCTTGACAACTTCCAACTTTTCTTGAAAAACGTGCGTTTGCCTATTTATTAGAACTTTTTAAGAAAATGATATATGAAATTATCTGTAGTAATACCTGTTTACAACAGCGAAGTTACAATTGAAGCTCTGGTTTATTCTTTATTAGACGTATTAGAGCCTTATAACCCTGAAATTGTACTTGTAAATGATGCAAGCAGGGATAACAGCGAAGCTATTTGCGAAAATATTGCCCGGGAAAATAGCAGGGTTAAATTTATTTCGCTGCGTAAAAACAGGGGCGAGCACAATGCAGTGATTTGCGGTCTTAATTATTGCTCCGGGAGTTACATTGCAATTATTGATGACGATTTGCAAAATCCTCCTTCAGAAATTATTGCGCTTTTGCATAAGGCAAAGAAATATAAATTTGATGTAGTTTATGCTAAATATGAGGTTAAGCAGCATTCTTTTTTCAGAAATCTTTGCAGCTCCATAGCCAACGGGTGTGCTACGTATTTATTAAGTAAACCTCCGGGTTTATATCTTTCAAGTTTCAAGATTATCAGTAAAGAAATTGTTGAAGATATTACTTCTTACAAAGGCCCTTTCCCTTACATAGATGCTTTAATCTTAAGATGTACAAACAATATAGGTTCAGAAAAAGTTCATCACAACGATCGTAAGCATGGCAAATCAAATTATACGTTAAGAAAGCTATTTTCTCTTTATCTCAACATTTTTATCAACTTCTCCTATAAGCCTTTACGTATTGTTACCGTTACCGGTATTCTAATCTCTATGTTTTCATTTCTTTCGTCGTTGTATATTATTTATGAAAAGCTTTTTCTTAAAAACCTTACTCCCGGGTGGACGTTCATCGCGATATTTATGCTCTTTTCAATAGGAGTAACGTTTGTGGTGATAGGTTTATTAGGAGAGTATATCGGCAAAATTCTTATGGCTTTAAATAATAGCCCCCAATACACAATAAAAAAGACACTAAACTTAGATACTTATATTGAAACTATAATTAACCCCGGGTATGATAGGAAAGCAGTATGAGTACGATGCAATGTCGAAGTGTGATAAGGAATTATGGTGGTATAGAAACCTGCACGATCTTACAGTAAAAAAGATACATCAGTATTCCTATCCTTTAAATGCACATATACTTGATGCCGGATGCGGCACCGGGGGTATGCTTGTTACTCTTAACCAAAACGGCTATTCTAATGTACAGGGGTTCGACGTTTCGTTAGATGCTATTACACACACAAAAAAAAGAAACGGGTCTTTAAATATTAAATTGCTTGATATACTTCAGGTAGATAAAGCTTATCTAAAGAACTCGTTTGATGTAATAATTTGTCACGACATCTTATGTATGCTAAAAGAACCGGACGACAAAATAGCTTTCAATAAATTAGTTTCGTTGCTTAAGCCAGATGGATTACTTCTTATGAATTTGCCTGCAGGAAAATATTTTAGAGGCACACACGATATTGCTGTAGGAATAACCAAAAGATATACAAAAGCACATGTAAAAAAGCTGGCGGCAAATTCAATAGAAATAAAAGAAAGTATTTACTGGCCTTTCCTGCTTTCACCCGTAATTTTTTCTGTACGGTCCTTGCAAAGAATTAGAACGCCTTTTGTAAGAAAAAGGCCTGTTTTATCGGATGTAAAACTGCCGCCGGTTCTAATAAACAAAGCGCTTCACAGGCTTACAAATTGGGAAAACAGAAATATTTCTTTAAAACCCTGGGGCAGTTCTATTTTTATAGTTGCAAAAAAACATGGTGCATCTAAGTAAGGGATCGCTGCTTACAACGTACAATTAATACAGGCATGCCCATTCTAAAGATAAAACACTGGTATAATACACCGGCTAAAAGTTAATTATCGCCGGTGATGGTATAAACCTCTCATAAACTAAATTGTTTTTTTATAGTCTTGTTTAAACTGCAACAATTTTAAAATCCTCATTTATAACTAAGTTGGAGCCCACAATTTTCAACCTAAAATAATCAGAAAAAGTTATTATAATATCATGGCGCAACTCCTTTGTCTTGAAACTTTTACTGATACAAGAGGAAATTTGACTGTAATAGAAAAAGTGGTTCCTTTTAATATTAAACGCATATTCTATATCTACGGGGTTGACTCTTCCATTCGCGGTCGTCACAGGCATAAAACTACTTTACAGGCAGCTATATGTTTACAAGGGTCGTGTCGTATATATTGTAATACCGGCGATAAAGAGGATTATTATAATTTAGACAGCCCGTCTAAATGCCTTATTATTGATGCTAAAGACTGGCATTTTATGGATCAGTTTACTTCCAATGCTATTCTTATGGTACTTGCATCTACACTTTACAATGAAGAAGATTACATTTTTACACCTTATTAAGTTAGTTAGAAATTAGAAAAACTATTTACCACAGAAAAGAAGCAATTACTTTTATAAGTTATATGCAGTGTTTTAAAACGGCCTGTGAGAATTTATGATTGAATATGAAGATCTCAAAAGATCAAACAGCAGTTTCGAAAGTGAGTTTAAACAGGCTTTTAATTCTTTCATTAATAAGGGCAGATACATACTTGGCAAAGAGGTTGAACTGTTTGAAAAAGAATTTGCAGCATACTGCGGAAGTAAATATTGCATTGGAGTTGCATCCGGTCTGGATGCCTTATACTTATCCCTTATTACCTTAGACTTACCAAAGGATAGCGAAGTAATTGTTCCGTCAAACACATATATTGCTACTATTCTAAGCATCGTTAATGCCGGTCTTAAACCTGTACTTGCAGAACCAAGGATAGACACTTATAATATAAACCCGGGGCTTATAGAAAAAAACATTAGCAATGCAACAAGAGCAATTATGGTTGTACATCTGTACGGAAAGCCATGCGAAATGGATAGCATATCAGCAATCGCAAAACAATACAATCTTACGTTAATTGAAGATTGTGCACAGGCACACGGAGCAAAATTTGCAAATAAAAAAGTTGGAACATGGGGAAGGTTTGGTGCATTCAGTTTTTATCCAACTAAAAATTTTGGAGCGTTAGGTGATGCAGGAGCAATAGTTACTGATGACGAAGAAATGGCCATTAAAATAAAAGCTTTGCGCAACTATGGCTCACCCCTGAAATATTATAATCAGTACATAGGCATCAATTCGCGATTAGATGAGCTGCAGGCAGCTTTTTTAAGAATAAAGCTGCCACATTTAGATGCAATAAATCAACATAAAGTACAGCTTGCTTCGTTATACTCAAAACTCATAAGCAATACAAAAATAGTTTTACCAGTTACTCAAAAAAATGCAGAAGAAGTATTTCACATTTATAATATAAGGTGTGCAACTCGGGATGATCTGAAAGCGTTTTTATTAAAAAAGGGGATTAACACCGAAATCCATTATCCTGTCGCTCCTCATTTACAGCCAGCTTACAGTCGTATGTTCGCCAATAGTACTTTCCCCATCTCTGAAGAAATCCATAAAACAACACTCAGCCTTCCTATATCTTATTCACATACAGTGGAGGACATAACATATATATCGAAGGCAATTAACAGCTATTAATAGAATTATTCTCTATTCCGTAATCATAATACTTGTATAGTTGATGCAAAAGCAATTAAATTACCGGCATAATTATTTTCTTTAAAAAAATATTCTGATACGGTTATGCAAAAACAAATAACATCCTGGTATAGCCCGGCTTTAAACAGAGAAATGCCAATTGTTTCGTATGGTCATTATGGTTTTGCTTTGTTATTAATACCAACCGCCGCCGCAGATTTTTTGGAGTACGAACGTTTTCAATTAATAGATGTTTTAAGCCCGATGATAGAAAGCGGAAAGCTTCGTGTTTTTAGTATTGAAAGTACGAACAAAGAAAGCTGGATGAACAATGAGATGATACCAGAACATAAAGCAATACGTCATAACCAGTTTAACGAATATGTGTTTAACGAAGTAGTGCCATTCATTCGCAATTGTACCAGTAACGAAACCTTTATCTATACCTGTGGCGCTTCGTTTGGCGCCCTGCATGCTATGAACCTTTTTTTAAAAAAACCGGATATAATTAACGGGGTCATCAGCATGAGCGGGGTTTACGATCTTACTGAATATACTAAAGGGTTTTGGGACGATCAGGTGTATTATAACAGCCCTCAACATTACCTGCCAAATTTAAACGATCAATGGTACCTTGATAGAATTCGCTCAAGTCATCACATTCATATTTATACAGGAAGCGGTGCTTATGAAGATCCTGATGCTTCCCGCCGGTTCGCCTCCATTTTACACGGCAAGGGAATCTGGTACGACCTTGATATTTGGGGAAATGATATTGCACACGACTGGCCTGCATGGAGGGCTATGTTACCTTACATATTGCATAATAAGTTTTAAGCAAAGCCTAAAATATTACAAAGTTTTCTTTCAGGCAGGGCTAATACATAAATTCAACTTAACTTACCCTTTAAGTTTTGAAAAAATATTTAAAATACGCAGTTAAAGGTTTAAGTATTCTGTTGGGCATTCTTGTGCTGGTTTACATTGGTGTGTACCTGTATGTTGTAATAAATAAAAAAGAAATTATTGAGCAGGTAAGGCACAAAATAAGCGAAGAGTTGACGGGAGATGTAAAAATCGGAGATGTAAGTATCAGCTACTTCAGAACCTTTCCCAGGGTTGCGGTACTGCTTGAAAATGTTTCAGTAACCGACACCATGTTTTCTCAGCACAATCACCCTTTCTTTAAGGCAGAAAGATTGTTTGCACAAATAAATATTATCAGGCTCCTTCAAAAAAAAGACCCCTTAAGTGGCATAAGGATTGACAACGGCCAGTTGTACGTTTACACTGATACAAGTGGCTATAGCAATTCGTATTTGCTTTCAGGTAAAAAGAAAATTGCAGACCCAGCAGTACCGCGTAAAGATAAAAGCATTATTAAGGATATTACTTTACGAAACGTAAGGCTTATTATGGATAATAAGCAGAAAGCGAAGTTGTACGATTTTGATGTTAACGAGATGGATTGTGATATAAGAACTACCAACAATGCCTTATTTATTAGAACAAAAAATAAAATTCTTATTCATAGCCTTGCATTTAATTTAGATAAAGGAAGTTTTGGGAAAGAAACATTAGTAGAAGGAAATTTTAATTTACAGTATAACAAAAGCCAGGAGCAATTAAGTTTTAAAAATCTGAAGGTCAACTTAAAAGACCATCCTTTTATTTTTACCGGCGTTTTTAATTTAGGGGCTTTAAAGAACTTCTCACTTAAGATATCTACAGAAAATGTAGAATACGATTTGGGACGCTCCCTGTTAACCCAAAAAATAGCCCGTAACCTTGCCAGGTTTAAAGCAACCGAACCGGTTGATGTAATTGCAGAAATAAACGGCCCGTTAAATGGCGGTGAGCCATTGGTAAAAGTACAATGGACTGTTAAGCGAAATAATGTACAAACTCCTTTTGTAGATTTTACCAACGCTTCATTCACCGGATCGTACACAAATGAATTGGTTCCCGGGCTACCTCGTAACGATGCCAATTCAAGAGTTCAGTTTCATAAGGTAAAAGCCGATTGGCAAGGGCTTACCATTCGTTGCGAGAATGTATATATAGATAATCTTATTGCCCCTATGGTTAATTGCGACGTTAAAACAGATTTTTCGTTAACTAATATAAACAACCTGCTTAACAGTAATGCTTTAAAACTAAATGAAGGCACGGGGGCTTTAGATATTACCTATTCCGGACCACTGCAGGAAAATACGACTAAAAATACTTTAATAAACGGCAGGTTTACGCTTAAAAATGGCCAGGTGCTTTACCGGCCCCGGGGAATTGAGTTTAAAAATTGTAATGGTGTTATTAATTTTAAAAATTCGGATGTTGCTGTCGGTTTTAATTGTAATATAGGTGGAAATAAAATTGATATGAATGGCGGTGCAAAAAATTTATTGTCGCTTATTAAAACCAACCCCGGAAAAATTTCCCTCGATTGGAATGTGCATTCTCCTTCGCTCAATTTAGAATCATTTACTGCCCTTTTAAAGAAGAGAAACAAAGTAGCTGTTGTGGTTTCTAACGCACAAAAAAACAAATTAACCAAGCTTGCAAGCCGCATAGATAATATGCTTGACCAGGCCAATGTTAGGTTGAATGTAAAAGCCGATAAACTTGAATATAAAAGGTTTATTGCTCACAATGTTAATGCTTCCGTCACTCTTTTGGAAGACAGCTATAACTTAAACAAAGTAAGCCTGCAACATGGCAATGGCTCAATGCTTATAACTGGTTACGTGCGGGGAGCTAACGAGAATTACCATGAAGCAAAAGTGAAGGTGAACATGAACAATGTTGACATAAATAAAGTGTTATACGCCTTTAATAACTTTGGGCAGGATGCCCTTAAAAGCGATAATATTGAAGGAAAGTTTACTTCATCCATTGATGTAAGAATGGATATAGACAGGCAACTAAAAAAAACACCAACCAACATACAAGGCTTTCTTGATTTCTCGTTAAAGAACGGCGCGTTAATAAATTTTGAACCTATCCAAAAACTTCAAAATTTCCTTTTTAAAAACCGGGATTTTAAAGACATTCGTTTTGCCGAATTAAAAGACCGGCTCGATGTGAAAGACGGTGATATTAAGATCAACCGAATGGAAATACAATCCACTGCCCTTTCTATGTTTGTTGAAGGTGTTTACAGCTTAAAGGGTAATACAGATATAAGTATACAAGTGCCCCTAAGTAATTTAAAAAAACGCGGCGAAGACTACAAGCCCGAAAATACTGGCGCTGATGCCAAAGGGGGAACAAGTGTATTTGTAAGAGGCCAGCCGGGAGCGGACGGAAACATAAAGTTTAAGTACGACATGTTTAAAAAGTTTAGAAAGGGTGATAAAAAAAGTGACAAGTAATATTGTATATCACCTTTACCGTTTTTGTTGTAACGACTTTAAAAAATCTTCTGGCATTAGTTATTTCTTTCAGGAATAATTAATTGAATATCCTTTTTTCTTAGTTTTATCTTTCTTTCAATTCTCACAAAAACTATAATAGACGATGAAGAAACTCCTTCTCCTAATTGGGGGGTTATGGGCATTACAATTACTTCATGCCCAGCAAACCTTTCCGCTAAATGATGTTGCAGACCCGCGTGACGGCACTTATGCATTTACAAATGCCACAATTGTAAAAGATCCGCAAGCAACTTTACAAAATGCCACCCTTGTAATAAAAGATGGTAAAATAGTAGCTGTTGGAACTAAGATTTCTGTTCCTAAAGAAGCTGTAATAATTGATTGTAAGGATAAATATATCTATCCTTCATTTATTGATATTTATAGCGATTATGGAACTGCTGCACCACAAAGACCGCAAGTTGCAGGAGACTTTTTTGCACGCTCGCAATTAACCACCGGCACAAAAGGCGCTTATGGCTGGAACCAGGCAATTAAAAGCGAAGCCGAAGCGTATAAAGTGTTTACCGCAGATGAAGCCAAAGCAAAGCTGCTTCGCGATGCGGGTTTTGGTGCCGTGCTTAGCCATATAAAAGATGGCATTGCCCGGGGAACGGGCACTTTAGTAAGCTTAGGAAAGGATAAAGAAAATATGCTCATTCTTAAAGAGAGGGCATCGGCAAATTATTCTTTTAGTAAAGGCACTTCCACCCAAAGTTATCCGGGTTCGTTAATGGGATGTATTGCCCTGTTACGTCAAACATATTTAGATGCGCAGTGGTATAAGAACAAACCTGCAAAAGAGGGTGTAAACCTAAGCCTTCAAGCCTGGAACAACAACCAAAACCTGCCCCAGATTTTTGAGGCCGACGATAAATGGAATGATTTAAGAGCAGACCGAATAGGGGATGAGTTTGGCATGCAATATATTATTAAAGGCGGGGGGAATGAATACCAGCGCATCAAAGAAATTGCAGGTACAAAAGCTACTTATATTCTTTCGTTAAACTACCCGGTAACACAGGATGTAGATGACCCGAACGATGCAAGATTTGTATCTGTTTCTGATCTTAAACATTGGGAGCTGGCGCCAACAAACCCTGCCACATTTGAAAAGGCTGGCATTCCTTTTTGTATAACTTCAGCCGATGTAAGGGATGTAAAACAGTTTACTACCAACCTTCGCACCGCTTTAAATTATGGCTTAACAGAAAAGGCTGCACTTACTGCATTAACCAAAACTCCGGCAACAGTATTGGGTATTTATAACGAAGTTGGCAGTTTAGACGACGGCAAATGGGCTAACTTCCTCATTACTTCAGGGCCTGTTTTTAATGAAAAAACAAACATTTTTCAAAACTGGGTTCAGGGAAAAAAATATAGTGTAAAAGACGACTCCTGGAAGAATGTAACCGGCACTTATAAAATTGTATTAAACACAACAGGCGGCCCCGTTAATTATACTTTAGACTTTAAAAGTAACACCGCCGCAAGCCTTATTGGTAAAGACACCGTTTCATCAAAGTTTTACTACGATGGCCGCCAGGTACGTATTAATGTTGCACCTGAAAGAACAAAAGGCGGCGAGAACTTAAATTTAAGCGGTATAGTTAACAGTGATGTCTGGAGTGGTTTTGGAACAGACAGCGCCGGAAACAGATTTACATGGACAGGTACTTACGATCAGCCCGGAGCACAAAAAATAGATAGTGCACGTAAAAAACCTGTAGGTCCGTTAGGTAAAGTTATTTATCCTTTTGAACCGTTTGGATGGGAAGATGGACAAGCTCCAAAACAAGAAACGATTTTATTTAAAAATGCGACAGTTTGGACAAACGAGAAAGACGGCATTTTACAAAATGCAGATGTGCTGGTAAAGAATGGAAAGATAGCAGCGGTAGGTAAAAACTTATCCGATGCTGCTGCACGCACTATTGACGGAACAGGAAAGCATTTAACCGCCGGTATTATTGACGAGCATTCACATATTGCCTGTGCTTCCATTAACGAAGGCGGACAAAGTGTTACTTCTGAAGTTCGTATTGCCGATAATTTAAACCCGGATGATGTTAATATTTACCGCCAGTTAAGCGGTGGTGTTACCACTTCGCATATCCTTCATGGTTCGGCAAATACAATTGGCGGACAAACCCAGTTAATTAAACTTCGCTGGGGCGCTGATGATGAAGGCCTGAAGTTTAAAGGAGCTGACCCGTTTATAAAATTTGCGTTGGGCGAAAACGTAAAACGTTCAACCTCTGCAATCAGCAACAGTTCAAACAACACTCGTTTTCCCGATACACGCATGGGGGTTGAAGAAGTTTTGGCAGATGCTTTTACCCGGGCACATGATTACGAGAATTCGTGGAAAGCATATAATTCGTCGAAGGATAAAAAGGGTGTAACGGCTCCCCGCAAAGACTTAGAGCTGGATGCTTTGGTAGAGATATTAAACAACAGGCGTTTCATCACTTGCCACTCTTATATACAAAGCGAAATAAACGCTGCAATGAAAGTGGCCGAAAAAATGGGTTATCACTACAACACCTTCACCCACATTTTAGAAGGGTACAAAGTGGCCGACAAAATGAAAGCGCATGGAGCCAGTGCTTCTACATTCTCTGATTGGTGGAACTATAAAATGGAAGTGACAGATGCCATTCCATATAATGCTGCTTTAATGAATAATGTAGGTATAAATGTAGCTATCAATTCGGATGATGCAGAAATGGCTCGCCGCTTAAACCAGGAAGCTGCGAAAAGTGTAAAGTATGGCGGAATGAGTGAGGAAGATGCGTTAAAAATGGTAACCTTGAATCCGGCAAAAATGCTTCATGTTGATAAGCAGGTGGGCAGTATAAAAGTTGGTAAAGATGCAGACCTTGTTTTATGGAGCGATAATCCCTTAAGCATTTATGCCAAATCTTTATACACTGTTGTGGACGGAACGATATATTTCGACAGGCAAAAAGATGTGGAACTCCGCCAACAGGTAGCCGTCGAACGCGTAAGGATCATGAGAAAAATGACTGGTGAAAAACGTGCAGGAGCCCCCGTTACAGCGCCAATACCAAGCTACCGGGTTATGCAAACGTGCGGCGATCATTATCACGATCACGGGTTGCTAACTATTGATGCATCTGAATTAGACAACAACTAAACATTCCTTATGAAAAAAATATTTGTAAGCCTATCTCTTGTATGTTTCCTGCTGGTAGCAAAAGCACAGGAAACAGTTTACCCAACTCCAAAACAAACAGCTCCTGTTTTAATTACTAATGCAACTATTCACGTAGGTAATGGGCAAGTTCTTGAAAACACATCTATATTAATAACGGATGGAAAAATAAAACAGATTGGTTCAGGCATTGCGGCACCGGCAGGTGCGCAAACTCTTAACGCTCAGGGTAAGCAAGTGTATCCGGGTTTAATACTTTCAGTTACCGATTTAGGTTTGGTAGAAGTACCAAGTGTTCGGGCAACCAGTGATGTTCGTGAAATTGGTGATGTAAATGCTTCTATCCGTTCAATTGTTGCTTACAATACCGATTCAAAAGTTACCAATACCCTTCGTTCAAATGGCATTTTGTTAGCCAATATTGTTCCTGAAGGAGGCTTAATAAGCGGCTCTTCTTCTGTAGTTCAGTTAGATGCATGGAACTGGGAAGATGCTGCATATAAAATGGATGGCGGTATTCATTTTTACATGCCTGCTTTATTAAGCCGTCCGCCTGCAAGTCGTGCGGCACTAAGAAGTCCTGAACAAGTGCCGGAAGATCCTGTAAAAATGGGATTAGATAAGGTTGACGAAATAAAGAGCTTGCTAAGAACCGCAAAGGCTTACAATGCTCAAACATCTCATAAAGAAACTAATCTAAAGCTTGCTGCTCTAAAAGGACTGTTTAATAAAAGTCAGAAATTGTATGTGCATGCCACTACTGTAAAACAAATGTTAGTGGCATTAGATTTTGTAAGAGAGTTTGGTGTAGATATGGTGATTGTTGGAGGAGGTGATAGCTGGCAAATACCCGACTTGCTAAAACAAAATAATGTTGCTGTAATTCTTAACCAGTCTCATAGCCTTCCTACTTTGGACGATGATGATGTTGACCAGCCTTATAAAACACCGGCTATGCTGCAAAAAGCAGGGGTACTATTTACCATTGCTGATACTGACGGACAAACCAGGGGCCGCAATCTTGCATATAATGCAGGTACTGCGGTTGCTTATGGGCTAACAAAAGAGCAGGCCTTGCAGGCAATTACTTTAAATGCTGCAAAAATTTTAGGAATAGCAGATAAAACCGGAAGCATAGAAGCAGGTAAAGATGCCAATATTGTTATCAGCACAGGTGATATTTTAGATATGCGCAGCAGCATTGTAACTGATGCATTCATACAAGGCAGAAAAATTAATTTGGATAATAAACAGAAACAACTGTACGAGCGGTATAAGTACAAGTACAATAGCAAATAACTTATACGAAACTTGGGTAGAGAAAAATTTACCATAAAAAAGCAGGGCGCAAGCCCTGCTTTTTTATTAATGTTGGGGTTAGGTTAGATTCTGGCAGAAAGTTCTTTTCCCGCTTTAAACTTAGCTACTTTTTTAGCCTGAATTTTAATTGACTGGCCTGTTTGGGGGTTACGGCCATTACGTGCCTGTCTTTTAGATACCGAGAAAGTACCAAAACCTACTAAAGTTACTTTATCGCCTTCTTTTAAAGATTGCGTAACGGCGTCAACAAAGGAGTCCAAAGCAGCATTTGCCTGCCCTCTTGTTATATTAACATCGTCTGCAATTTTTGTGATCAATTCAGCTTTGTTCATAATAAATTGTTTAGTTACTAATTCAAACAAATTTATTGGCTTTTGCTTACAACACAACAGTTTCTCAAATTTTAAGTTGCGCTGATTTTATTAGGGTTACATTAAATAGGCATATTAAAAAAAAGTTCCTCTTAAACGTTCTGTACAACCTTCATCAAAGTACCAAATGCAATACATTTATCACCCCATTTGTTACCTAGTATCTTACTAAACTCAGATGAATAATATTGAAGGTAACGGTTATAATCGTCCAATGTTTTTGCAAAATATTGAGCAGCGTAAGTAGGGCCTTCTGTTTCATCTATTTGCATCAATTGTACAAACTGATGTTTTTCAAAACAACCGGTACTTATAATTTTCGGAATATAAATATCCTGCATCCATTGCAGCCACTCTGCTACAATAGACCAATCAACTTTCATCGTAACATTATAAATAATCATAGCATATTCTTTCTGCCGGCAATTTACTTGCTTATAAGGGGTTCCGGTTTCAACACTTATTTACTTATTTATTTCTTTAAAAAGAGCATTTTTGTAAAGAATAGCAAGTGTATGAATTATAAAGTTCCCTATAGTTTTATCCTTTCTTTTTTTTATCCCATACGGCCGGCTATTAAAAAAATGCTTGGCTGCTATGGTTTGTTTGTGAACAAAAAATTAGTAATGCTGTTGCGCGAAAGAGACAACCACCCTGAATTCAACGGTGTATTTGTTGCCACACAGCCTCAGTATTTTGATGAACTTTCTGCTGAGCTCCATTCATCAAACATGGACTTTGACATTGATGGAGATGCTTATACCTGGATATTTATAAGTGAAGATATTGATGATTTTGAACAGAAAGTAAAGAAGGCTGCAGAAATGTTTAAGAACGGAGATGAAAGGATTGGGAAGTAAGCACTCCTCCAAACCTTCCTTAGCGGAGCCTTATGAAGCAGATAGGATTTAAGTTTGCATTCCCTTAATGTCCTTATAAAGTGATTCACACACCTTTGTTTCGAGATATTTAAAGTGCACAATGCTCATGATAGTTCTCTAAAACAATCTCGCTTCGTTCAATTTCATAACCCTCGTAATATTGCTGTACTTCATCTAATACCGCTTCAACTTCTTCGATTGCTTTTAAAGTAACCAAGCGGTTCCTGAATTCTTTAATACCGGGCAGGCCTTTCAGGTAGTTGGAATAATGCCTTCGCATTTCATTTATGCCCACAACAGGCCCTTTCCACTCAACTGATTTACGTAAATGATTTTTACTTACTGCCACTCTTTCTTCAACTGTGGGCGGCGGTAACAGTTCACCTGTTTGCATATAGTGATGTATTTCCCTAAATATCCAGGGGTAGCCAATAGCAGCCCGGCCAATCATAATTCCATCTACACCATACCGGTTTTTATACTCTACCGCTTTTTGAGGACTATCAATATCGCCATTACCAAATATGGGAATAGCTATTCGGGGATTGTTTTTAACCTTGCCAATAAGGCTCCAGTCGGCTTCGCCTTTATACATCTGGCAACGGGTGCGTCCATGTATCGCAAGGGCTTTTATACCAACATCCTGTAACCGTTCGGCAACTTCTTCAATGTTTTTGGTGTTATCATCCCACCCTAAACGCGTTTTTACAGTAACCGGAAGACCAGTAGATTTTACTACTGCGCTTGTAAGTCGAACCATCAGATCAATATCTTTCAACACGCCGGCACCTGCGCCTTTGCATGCTACTTTTTTTACAGGACAACCAAAATTTATATCCAAAAGATCGGGGTTAGTAACATCAACAATTTTAGCGGCAAGTGATAAACTATCTTCATCGCCACCGAATATTTGTATGCCTACAGGCTTTTCATAATCGTATATGTCGAGTTTTTTGCGGCTTTTAATAGCCTCACGTATTAAACCTTCGCTGCTTATAAACTCAGTGTACATAAGGTTTGCTCCGTTTTCTTTACACACAGCCCTGAAAGGCGGATCGCTTACATCTTCCATCGGTGCCAGTAATAACGGAAAACCCGGTAGTTTTATATTTCCTATAGTTACCATAATATTTGTTAATCCCTTACTGTGGTTCCTGCCTTCTTAATGCGAACTTCGCCTTTCAGGTTCCATCCTGTATCTTGCACAACCATTTTCAGGAACGCGAATTTACATCCTTATTTTTTCTGCTTTATGAACACTTACTTAAAATATCAATCTCCCGGAATTCAATTCTTTTCCTTTTTAGGGCTTGCAGCAGGATTTTTTATTCTAAACGTTGTTCTCTCTAATTATTTTTTTTCTGACCTTTCTGCAGTATTATTTAATAAAAATGCACCTATAAGTGTATATATGATCAACGAGTTTAAATGGGCTCAGTTTGTGAGTGCTACCGTTTCATTCATTTTACCTGCAGTATTTTTTGGCTATTTTTCTTCGCCAAAAGCTTTGCCTTATATAGGCATACAAAAAACAATTTCAGCAATTTTATTACTGTTAAGTGTGATATTGCTGGTGTTTATTCAACCATTTGTAGGATGGATAGGCAACCTAAACTCGAAGATGAATTTTGGATCGTTGCAAAAAACATTGCAGGATGCGGAAGCTGTTTATAACCGTGCTTTAGAAGTTTTTCTCCAAATGAAAACACCTGCCGACCTTTTGGTTAACCTGTTTATTATGGCGCTGCTGCCGGCTATGGGCGAGGAGCTGTTTTTTAGAGGTGCTTTGCAAAAAGTATTATTAAGACTTTGCAAAATTCCCTGGCTTTCTATTATAGTTTCATCCGGCATATTTGCTTTATTGCATGGAACATTCTTTAAAATAATTCCCATTTTTGCTTTAGGAATTTTGCTGGGAACTGTTTATCATGTTACCCGTAACCTGTGGTACACAATCATCATCCACTTTTTAAATAATGCACTTGCCGTAACGGCTGTGTACTTTTCGAACCGCAGTGTTGCCATATCCAAATTTGCAAACGACAATTTCACTGTCCCTTTTTACATCGCTATTTTCAGCCTTCTTGTTGTAATTAGTATAATGTATTTTATTAAAAAGAAAAGTGACGTGGTACTGCCAGAAGTGGTTACCAATGAAGATAACGATTACCTCGCCCAATGAAAAACTGGTTCTTATTGTTAGCAACTCAAAACCTTTCTGAAGCAAGCATTATAAAGGGAATGCTTGAAGAAAACAGTGTGCCTGTTTTGCTTGTGAATAAACAAGACAGCAGTTATCTTAATTTTGGCGAAATTGAATTGTATGTTCCGCCGCATTTAAAAGACATTGCCAAACATCTGGTAGATAAGGGGTTGATGAATTGAAAAGTTGTTTAATTGAGGCTTTTTAGTAGCTTAGCCTCCCTTGCTGAAAAACTCTTCACCCCCATCTATAATAACCCGTTATTCAACAAATACTATCTTCGGCTTTAATCACGAACTTACTAATGGCGTTTAATCTGCAAACATTCAAAACACGTGCATTATCATCTGTTGTTTTTGTAATAGTTATGTTAGTTGGATTGCTTTGGAATAAATGGACTTTCCTTATTCTCTTTTCTGTTATTCATTTTGGTTGCTGGATTGAATACCAAAGGCTCGTTAGTAAGATTGATGTAAAATACAGGCGTATAAGTTCTTTAAACCATTACGGAGTTATGTTTACCGGTTGGGGATTAATGCTAAGTATGACTGATGAAAATATGAGTGGAGGAAGGGCAGTTCATAATTTTGGTGTAATTATTTCGCTTATTGGTTTCGCAGCAATTTTGTTTGATATCATAAGAAACTATACAGCGCAAAATGGCAAAGCTCTTTTATATTCACTGTTAGGATTATTATATATTTCGCTGCCTTGGATATGTATGATGACTATCAGAAACACTGACGCTATTTTTAAAGAGGCTTCGATTGAAAATCTGCCATTAGTTATCCCAATCATTTTAATTGCTTCTGTCTGGATAAACGATACGATGGCTTATATAGTAGGTTCGTTTATAGGCAAAACTCCTTTTTCTAAAATATCGCCTAAAAAAACCTGGGAAGGAACTATTGGTGGCGCTATACTTTGTGTAGTAACAGTAACTTTGGCAGGTTACTATATTTTAAAGTTTAAAGATGTTACATTGCTAATTTATATTTCAGCAATTGCTGCCATGGTGGGCACTGCAGGCGATTTGTTGGAAAGTAAATTGAAAAGAATGGCCAATGTAAAAGACAGTGGTCATCTTATGCCCGGGCACGGCGGTTTTCTCGACAGGTTCGATAGTTTACTTTTGGCAACGCCTTTTGTTTGCCTGTATGTTTTTCTTTTTATGGTACGTTTTAACTGGTAATTGAATTTTTAAATGCAATCCATTCTTAACAATCAATTTTTGTTAACCTTTCCAATTTCAGGTTGTTATTATATTTGTACCTCAATTTCATTTGATGACAATTCACAAAGAAGGCTATAAGAGTATTGGAATAGCTGCTTTACTATTTGGTCTGGTTAACATTGCCTCGTTTGCCTTTCTCAACGAAAAACATCCTGTTATTGCTTCCATTATTTTCTGGGTGTCTGTTATCCTGTTTCTGTTTATTGTTTCTTTTTTTCGTATTCCCCGCCGTGCACTTACAACCGGCGAAAAACAGATTGTGTGCCCGGCTGATGGTAAGGTAGTGGTAATTGAGGAAGTTGTAGAAGAAGAATATTTTAAAGACAAAAGGATGCAGGTAAGCATTTTTATGAGCCCCGCTAATGTTCATGTAAACCGCAACCCAATGAGCGGGGAGGTTTTGTACAGCAGATATCACAAAGGAAAATACCTCGTAGCCTGGCATCCTAAATCTTCTACTGAAAACGAAAGGCATAGTGTTGTTTTAAAAAATGATAAGGGTGAAATTCTCGTAAAACAAATTGCCGGTGCCTTAGCAAAGCGTATTGTAAACTATTTAAACGTAGGGCAAACTGTTGAGCAAGCTAAAGAAATGGGCTTTATTAAATTTGGAAGCCGGGTAGATGTTTTGTTGCCTGTTGGTACAACAATAAACGTTCAGCTAAAGGAGGAGGTTAAAGGCGGTGTAACTGTTTTAGCTACTTTCTAATTTAAGTATAAAAAGGTTTATCGGGGACGATACGTTATTTTATAAGATACTTTCCAGCTCTCGTAAATGATGGATGATATGGGTAGGTTTAAGAACCGTTTCCTCTTTAATGTGATTTACAAAAACAGTATCCATACCGGCATTCATTGCTCCTTGTATATCTGCATCTAAATTATCGCCAAGCATAATGCTTTCTTTATAGCAGCAGCCTGCTTTTTCTATGGCAAAGTTAAATATATCTTTATGAGGCTTAAGACAGCAGGCAAGTTCGGATGTTATAACAGATGAAAAGTAATGACTAATATTTGAGTTGTCGAGTTTGCGCCATTGCACTTTCTCAAAACCGTTTGTTATCAGATGCAGTTTATATTCCTTTTGTGCCAGATAGTTAAGTATTTCTACTGTATAAGGGAACAGCTTTTTCTTGGTAGGAAGTATTTCAAGAAACGCTGCACTTAATTGCTTTGATAATATTTCGTCACCCAGCTTAAATTCAAGCAACGCGTGCCACATTCTTTTCCACTTTAATTGTTCCTGGGTAATGAAACCATGATGATACCTGTCCCAAAGCTTTTTATTATGATAAGAATATTTTTCAAAGAAAAGCTCAAAGTTGGGAGTAACCTTTTCATGAAGACGATATGACAAAAATAACTCCTGCAACGTTTCCCTTGAATTGGTTTCAAAGTCCCACAGCGTATGATCGAGGTCGAAGAAGAGATGTTGATAAGCCATTATAATTGCTGTGCCTGTTTCGCTTGCCTTAATTGTAGATTTGCCACTGCAATTTACTATCTAAATCGGGAAATATGAATGTAGTTATTACAGGCGTTACAAAAGGAATTGGACGTGCCATAGCTGAAAAATTTGCAGCAGCAGCACATACCATTATTGGTTGTTCAAGAAACGAAATGGATTTATACAAAACAATGGATGAGTTGTTAACCAATCATCCTCACTGTTTAGTAAAAGTGCGGGCAGCTGATATGAGTGACTCAAAACAGGTAAAGAACTTTGGAAGTTGGATAACAGAAACTGGTTTTGTTTCTGATATAGTAATAAATAATGCAGGCGAATTTATACCTGGAAGCATTTATAATGAAGAAGAAGGCACGTTGGAAAAAATGATAAAAGCAAATTTGTACAGCGCATATCATTTAACGCGAACATTGCTTCCTGCGATGATGGAGAGGAGGCAGGGACATATTTTTAATATTTGTTCGATCGCTTCTTTAAACGCTTATGCAAACGGGGGTTCGTACAGCATCAGCAAGTTTGCAATGCTTGGTTTTAGTAAAAACCTTCGTGAGGAAATGAAGCCCTACGGCATTAAAGTAACTGCTGTTTGCCCCGGCGCTACAATGACGGCAAGTTGGGAAGGTGCAGACATTGATCCGAAGAGAATAATGGAAGTAAATGATATTGCTGAAATGGTATTTGCCTCGAGCAAGTTATCGCCAATGGCAGTGGTGGAAGATATAATTATGAGGCCGCAATTAGGAGATCTATAATAGAATTTTACATGGAATAATAGAAATATATAACATCTCAAAAAAATATTTCTTCATAAATTTGTAGATGAAATGGTTGTTATGAAGAAGTGTGTTTTGAGAATATTTTTTCTGGTTATCTTTTTTGCAGGCAGTTTACAGGTAATACATGCACAATGTTCTATCTGCACTAAAACTGCCATGCAGCAAGGCGAAAAACCTGCGCGGGGATTAAATACCGGTATTATTTACCTTATGCTTACTCCTTTTGCAATCGCAGGTTTTATTGGCTATAGATGGTGGCAGGGCGAAAAGGGAAATTATTCGTAACTATATACATTTAACACCTATCATTCACTTCATTCCGCTTATATATATACCTATACAAATTAAACTCAGGTTGCTTTAATAACTCTTGTTCAATTTCCTTCTTAAGTTCTGCTTTGTTAATATCCATCATTCTTCTTTGCATAATTAAGTAATAAGCTTTTTCTGTAAGTAACCAGGGGCGCTTATCTGTTTTAATTTGTTGGTGATTGTGAAGTTGTATCTCTTGTAATAATTCATCAATCCCAGTTCTTACAGATGCAACAGTTTTAATTACTGGAATTTCATTAGCCTGTTTGGAAAAAGCCGGGGCCAGCATTAGTTTTAGATTTTTTACGAATACATCTGCATCAGGGCGGTCAGCTTTATTAACCACGAATATGTCGGCAATTTCCATAAGGCCTGCTTTCATGGTTTGCACTTCATCGCCGGCTTCGGGCACAACCACTACAACGGTAGTATCGGCCAGTCCTGCAATCTCAATTTCGCTTTGACCCACACCAACTGTTTCTACAATTATATAATCAAAACCCGCTGCTTTCATAATATCCGTGATCTCAATAATCATAGGATGCAGGCCGCCAAGACTTCCTCTTGTTGCCAGCGAGCGGATAAAAACGTTGGGATGATTATACCATTCGCTCATTCTAATTCTATCGCCTAATAAAGCTCCTAAATTAAAAGGCGACGAGGGATCAATACAAAGCACCCCAACTTTTTTTCCGGCAGATACTAGCTCTTTTATCAGTGCATCAACCAATGTGCTTTTACCGGCACCAGGTGGGCCGGTTATACCAATAACAGGTGTTTGTTGTGTTTGTAATGTAGCCAACATTTCTTCATAACCTGCAACTTTGTTTTCCGCAAACGAAATTATTCTTGCCAGTGCTTTTACATCTCCCTTTTTAAGTTTACAAAGTAATTGTTGCCACATAAGTGTACGGGTGCCTGATTTATAGGATAAGTTAAGTTTATAAATGTTTAATTAATTTCTCATTATAAAAGAGCTTAAAAACCTATTCCCATAGTAACAGCCATGATATAAAATTCCAGGGCAAACGCATCTAATTTCTGTTAAACAAAATTCTCTCCGTTTCATCAAATACACGTTTAAACTCTACCTTTATATAAATTGTAATCTCCAATAAATATAAAACCACTTAACCCTACACCCCAAATTCTATTTCTTTTTTGGGAGTACGAATGTAACTACCAAACAAATGATCCCAGTAAGGAAACACAGATCCGTAATTGGAATTTGTTTCACTAACATCTTTTGAATGATGAATGCGATGCATACGCGGCGAAACGAATACAGTTCTTACAGCATGATCTAAACTTTTAGAAATGCTAACATTAGAGTGATGAAAAACAATTACAGGAAACAGTACAATAGCATGAAGAAGAATAGCAGCTACATTTAACCCCAGGAGAGAAAAAAGAAAGAATTTTACTACATACGAAAGTATAAGTTCAACGGCATGAAAACGAACCGCTGATGTACTGTTTAATTTCTCGTCCTTATGATGAAAGCGATGAAACCGCCATAAAAAACTTAGCTCATGATTTGCCCTATGCCACCAGTACAAAAAAAGATCAATCAGTATAAAGCCAATTGTTGTTTTTAACCAGAACATTTCACCCAATAACTGAAGTAAGCCAAAATTGTTTTGCGAAATATAGATGAGCCATCTCTGCAAAAAATAACCACCCCCAGCAGCTATTACAAGATTTAAAATTCCAACCGATATATTCCTTAAGTCATGTTCATGATCTATTATTTCTCTTCGTTGTGGTATAATATGTTCAGCAAAATAAACTGCGGCAAAGCTTATGGCTATAGCGTAAGGCTGAAACGCTTTCAGCAGGTTTATAGTATGATCCATATTATTAGCGATATATTATTTCTCATCGTTCTGCTTAAATACACGAGCAACTTTTAAAAAGCGACCCATGTAATATTGATTTAATGGGGTAATAGTTACGCCATATTGTTTTCCGGAAGTGGAATGTATAAAACTATACTGGTTATTTTCGTTTAAAATAATAATGCCCATGTGTCCCACCTCGCGATGGGTACTGTCAGTGCCTGTAAACAAAATAAGATCTCCAGGTTTTGCCTGCTGCAAGGGAATCTCTGTTTGTACATGAGTAAAGTCAATAGATGAGCGGGGAACCCCAATATTAAAATGATTAAAAACATGGGTAATAAAACCTGAGCAATCAAAACCAGCGTTGGGATCGGTTGATCCGTATTTATAAGGTGTGCCAATTAAAGTGGTTGCATAAGCCAACAACTCGCGGGGAGCAGTATTGCCTGTATTTATTTTTTTGGATGCATCTGCATAATTGTAATGTGCTTCAATTTTTTGTACGGCTGTACTGTTAAGTAACGAATCTTTAGCTGTGGTATCTTTTGTTGCAGTGGCATTGTTAACTGTAGTGCCATTAAATGTTGTATCGTTTGCAATTGTTTCAGCCAAACCTTCCTCTCTGCTTTTATCTTGCAGGCAGGATACAAATAAGACCAAAGAAAAAATGACCAGGAAAACACGCATATTTTGATATGGCAAAAATCTTTCCAATCATCTTATTATATCTTATCTAACTATTCCTAATCCCAAAAAAAGCAAGCAAAATAATACGTTTATTTCCTCGCTCTGCTGGTCACAAATTTAATTCATACTTATTATCCCATTCTGATGAATACTTTTCTCATGAGCACGCTCGGTTAGATGGAACATTTTTTATGTATTGATTGTTTTGGTCCAGGTTATTTTACTCAAAATTTAATTTATGAGATTTACTGATAAAGTTTGCCTGATAACAGGGGCAGGCTCAGGTATTGGAAAAGCCACGGCATTACAAATGGCTAACGAAGGTGGTAAAGTTTTAGTTATTGATAGAAACCCTGAAGGCGGAAATGCCACAGTTAACGAAATTACGAATGCTAAGGGCACAGCTCTTTTTAGCCAGACAGATGTTGGTAAACCCGAGGATATACAACGGACAGTAGATATGGCTTTGCAAAATTGGGGAAGAGTTGATGTTCTGGTTAACAATGCTGCTATGATGACCTTTAAGAGAATTGTTGACCTCTCTATAGAAGAATGGGACATGGTAATGGCAGTTAACCTTCGATCCGTTTTTTTATTTTGTAAATTATGTATCCCCCATATGAATAAGGGATCAATCGTAAATATTAGTTCTGTTCATGCACATGCTACTACCGCAAATGTAATTCCTTATGCAAGCAGCAAGGGTGCAATGGAAGCACTTATTCGTGGCGTGAGTTTAGAGTATCCACCCTCCCAATTAAGAATTAATTGTGTTGCACCCGGCGCAGTAGATACGCCTATGCTTTGGAATAATCCTAATGTAAAAAGCGGTAAAGAGGTGATTGAAGGCGCTATAGGTAAGCCTGAAGAATTAGCCGCCGCCATTTGTTTTCTTGCATCTGATGAAGCAAGCTATGTAAACGGAACTACACTTATAGTAGATGGCGGAAGACTTGATATTTTATAATTAAAAAAGCAGGAATGTTAACACACGAATTTATGTTTGCTACAGGCATCGAAAATAGTTATCCCACTATTGCTTTGCCTGATGGAAGTACAAAGCGTATAGACGAGATGGAAAAAGCAGGCCATTACGAGCATTGGCAGAAGGATTTTGAATTAGTGCAGGCTTTAAATATCCCTTATCTACGTTATGGACCGCCTTATTATAAAACCCGTTTAGGACCAGGTAAATACGATTGGGAGTTTGCAGATGAAACTTTTCAGCGATTAAAGGAATTGAATATTACACCTATTGTTGATCTCTGTCATTTTGGGGTTCCTGATTGGCTTGGTGATTTTCAAAATCCTGACTTTCCGGTTCATTTTGCTGAATATGCAAAAGCCTTTGCCGAACGTTTTCCTGACCTTGTTTATTACACTCCTGTTAACGAAATATATATTGCTGCCACTTTTTCGGGTTTATATGGGTGGTGGAATGAAAGACTTACCAGCGAAAAAACTTTTGTAACTGCTTTAAAGCATTTGTGCAAAGCAAATGTGCTGGCAATGCAGGTTATTCTTAATGTGCAACCTTATGCTATATTTATCCAGAGTGAATCATCGGAATATTACCATCCTATGAAACCCGAGGCACAAAAGATGGCTAATTTTTTAAACGAAAAAAGGTTTCTATCTCTTGATTTTACTTATGGGTATCCTATTTCTGCCAGAATGTTTGAGTACTTACTCAGTAACGGCATGACTGCGGAGGAATATCATTGGTTTGAAGAAAACCAGCTTAATGCACGATGTATAATGGGCAACGATTATTATGTAACAAACGAACATCTTGTTCATCCTAACGGAACCACCTCAGCTTCAGGTGAAATTTTTGGTTATTATGTTATTACACATCAGTATTACAACCGGTATAAATTACCAATAATGCATACTGAAACAAATATTTCCGAACCAAATGCTGTACAATGGTTTTACAAAGAATGGGCAAACGTTCACCAGTTAAAGATGGATGGTGTACCGGTTGTGGGATTTACCTGGTATAGTCTTACACATCAGGTGGATTGGGACACTGCCCTACGCGAAGATGCCGCACGTATAAACCCATTAGGCTTATACGACCTCGACCGGAACTTAATGCCTGTAGGCCGGGCTTATAAAAAGATAATTGAACAATGGAAAGATGTTTTAGTTGCAGAAAGCTATGGTTTAAATTTTTAATGCTCTTGTTGTTTCACAGGCTTACATTCCTTTTTTATCCATTAGTTCATCTGATTCATCCTCAGCATCTTCATAATTAACTTCTTCAGGTGAAGGATCTTTAATATATCTTTCTGCCTCATTGCTAATATCTTGTGCAGGTACACCTCTTTCCTGAATATCTTCCCATTCAGCGCTTTGCTCGCTTATGCCTTCTTTTTTACTAACTACCCCTGTTTCTATCTTCTGGCCAACATTACTAGTATTACTTGGGTCAACTGGCGCTTCATAAGGGCTGGGGTTATTTGGGTTTGTTAGATGTGCATTTTCAGTAAAACCATTATCGTTATCCATATATGATTGCTTTTATGATTAGACTGTAATGCTTCTATCTGCTGTATTAACTCTTTCAACCGGCTTTGCACCTTTGATCATTGCATCAATTTCTGCCGGCGTTTCAGAAACTTCCAAACCAAATTTTTCTGTAAAAAAAACTTGAGTAACTACTACTCCTGTTTTGTTCTGCTTTGCATAGTAATACAGCACTTGGCTTGCATTAACATGAACAGTTGTGCCTGCCAGATCTAATTTAATAATTACAAGTTCCATAATCTTTTATTTAAGAATTTAATGTAAAACAATCAGGCCAACAGCCTGCTGTTTCTTGCATAATTAGAAATAACAAAGCACCACAAAAGCCTTCGCCCTCTTTTAAACTTGTTAATCATCGTTATACTTACAGTCATTTATATAACTTTGGAGAAAGGGCTAACTTACATAGCCTCATTTTGACTTAAAAAGAAATATTTTGACTTTTAGAGATTTTGGCTTTAACGAACGTTTAGTTGAAGGAATAGATGCAACAGGATATGAAACAGCAACTCCTGTACAGGAACAGGTAATTCCCTTAATACTTGAGGGCAAAGATATTATTGCATCCGCCCAAACCGGCACAGGAAAAACTGCTGCATTTTTACTTCCTTTAATTAATAAAATTATTACCACCGGAGATTCCGATCATATCAATGCTTTAATAATTGTTCCAACTCGCGAATTAGCAGTACAGATAGCAGAAAATCTTGAAGGCTTATCTTATTTCACTCCAATTAGTTCTCTTGCGGTATATGGTGGCGGAGATGGGGCATCGTTTGTACAGGAAAAACAAGCTTTATCTAAAGGTGCAGATATAGTGATTTGTACTCCGGGAAGAATGATTGGCCATTTAAATAATGGTTATGTAAAATTAAAAAAGCTTGAATACCTTGTTTTGGATGAAGCTGACCGAATGCTCGATATGGGTTTTAACGATGACATTATGAAGATTATTTCCTTCTTACCAAAGAAAAGGCAAAACCTTCTATTTTCGGCTACTATGCCTTCTAAGATACGAGACCTTGCAAAAAAAATCCTCCATCACCCCGCAGAAATAAATATTGCTCTTTCAAAACCTCCCGAAAAGGTTAAGCAGGAAGCCTTTGTTGTGTATGATACACAAAAGCTTCCCTTAATTAAACATCTTCTTAAAGCCCAGGAATACAAAAGCGTTTTAATATTTTGCTCTAAAAAACATACGGTTAAAGAACTAACAAGGGATTTGAAAAAGTCAGGCTTTTCAATAGATGAAATACATTCAGATTTAGAACAGGGTACCCGTGAGCGGGTATTGGCAAGTTTTACCAATGCGCGTTTAAAAATACTGGTAGCTACAGATATACTTTCAAGGGGAATACATATTGATAATATTGACCTGGTAATTAATTACGATGTTCCGAACGATGGAGAGGATTATGTACACCGTGTAGGCCGAACAGCCCGCGCTGAGGCGGAAGGAAAAGCTTATACCTTAATAAATGAACGCGAACAAAGAAAATTTGCCGCTATAGAAGCGCTGATTGGAAGAACAATAGACAAAGGAATTATTCCTGAACAATTAGGTGCTACGCCAGTATATAATCCTTCAACCAGGCACGAAAATAAAAGAAATTTCCACGCTTTTGGAGCAAGTAGGAATAGAAGTAATTAAAAGCCAATTACTTAGAGCTGCTCACCTTCCCATATACACCATTAGTATTTGAACATCACTGGGGTTAACTCCGCTTATCCTGCTCGCTTGTCCTAATGTTCCGGGCTTTATTTTGTTAAATTTTTGCCGTGCCTCGTTTGAAAGAGAAATTATTTTTTCGTAATTAAAGCTATCAGGAATAACCAATTCTTCTAACTGGCTCATTTTGTGTACCAGCTCCTTTTCTTTAGTAATATATGTATCATACTTCACCTGTACTTCCGCCTGTTCTAAGGTTGTAACATCAAAAAAATTAAGAATAGAAGATAGTTTTGAGGAAGACTGAACCATTTCTTTTAATCCAACATCCGGACGCAATAATAATTGAGACAACTTTTGCTTTTGAAGTATAGGAGCAGACCCTATGCTTTCCAGGTAATGATTTATTTCATTTGGTTCAACAGCATACTCTTTCATTATTGCTTTTACTTTCTCCACTCCTTCTTTCTTAGTTTTAACTTTATCCATCCGCTCCTGCGATGCAAGTCCTAATTTGTAGCTGCGTTCAGTAAGTCTTAAATCGGCGTTGTCTTGCCTCAATAGAGTTCGATACTCTGCACGGCTCGTAAACATACGGTATGGCTCTTCAGTTCCTTTACTAATTAAATCATCAATTAAAACTCCAATATAAGCTTCACTTCTTTTTAAAATAAAAGGTTCTAACTCTCTGGCTTTTTGATGAGCATTTATGCCTGCTATTAATCCCTGGCAAGCAGCTTCTTCGTAACCGGTAGTTCCATTTATCTGGCCCGCAAAAAACAAATTATTCAATTGCTTTGTTTCTAACGAATACTTGAGTTGTGTAGGTGGAAAATAATCATATTCAATAGCATAACCAGGGCGAAACATTTTACAGTCTTCAAACCCGGGTACCATTTTCAAAGCCTTATGTTGAACTTCTTCGGGTAAGGAAGTAGAAAAACCATTTACGTAAATTTCAACTGTATTAAAACCTTCTGGTTCTACAAAAAGCTGATGCCTGTCTCTTTCTGCAAAACGTTTAATCTTATCTTCTATGCTTGGGCAATATCGGGGTCCCACTCCTTCAATCCTGCCCTGATACATAGGGCTTCTATCAAATCCGGTCCTTAAAATATCATGCACTTTTTGACTTGTATAAGTAATATGACAGCTTTTCTGCTCCCCAGCAGCAATCTTGTTTGTATTTAAATAAGAGAACCCCACAATCTCCCCATCTCCTTTTTGTTCTTCCATTTTCATATAATCCAAACTTCTCCCATCTATTCGAGGTGGAGTTCCGGTTTTTAGTCTGTCGCTCTCAAATCCAAAATCAACTAATTGTTCTGTTATTCCGGTAGAAGCTTTTTCGGCCATCCTCCCCCCCCCAAATTGTTTTTCTCCTATATGAATAACCCCGTTTAAAAAAGTTCCGCTTGTTACCACTACCGACTTACTTAAAATCTCATGTCCTAATCCGGTTGTTACTCCACAAGCTTTATTATCTTTTATAATAATAGATTTCACATTATCCTGATAAAAGTCAACATTTGGAGTCTTCTCCAACATTTCTCTCCATTTAGCAGCAAATAGCATCCTATCATTCTGAGCTCTTGGGCTCCACATAGCTGGCCCCTTGCTTTTGTTAAGCATCCTAAACTGTATTAAACTTTCATCAGTTACAATTCCGCTGTAGCCTCCCAAAGCGTCTATTTCTCTTACAATTTGCCCCTTTGCAATTCCCCCCATTGCCGGATTACAACTCATTTGTGCAATAGTTTGCAAATTCATTGTAATAAGCAGGACTTTACTTCCCAAGTTTGCTGCTGCTGCTGCTGCTTCACTTCCAGCATGCCCTGCTCCTACCACTATTACATCGTAAACCTGAAACATGATCAATTATTTACCACAAAGATATTTTTATATCTGCTATTAACTGTTCTAACTCTACCGTTTCACGTGGAACGGTATTAGGGGTTCTGATTACAAGAGAAATCCTGAACTACCATAAAATTATTATCAGGATAAGAAGAAATACCAATACCCATTTCGGTATAAGAAGGGCTTAATAAGGAGAGGCGATGTCCGTGGTCTGGAACACCCTGATCCAAATACAGGAGTACCAATCCTAATACTGCATTTGGTGGACCAAAACTGATATTCTCTCCTGCACACTTTTGTATATTCGCTTTTTGAACTCTTGCTTGAAAGGTGTTTCCTCCAGGAGAAGTATGCGACGGACTTGACTTTTTGTTTGCTAAAGCATTTGCGTGATCTTCTGCAATCCTTAATAAAACTTTATTAGGTTTCAATAATGACAAGGGAGATGTTGAATAGAGATCTTTTTTTAAACTAACCGAATATGGATTTTGAAACTGAGGATACACTTTTACAAGGGGCGCAACAATGCTATCCCAGAAGCGCTTTGGATTGATTCTACTGTAATTCGTCCAATAGAACCATTCCTTTTGAAAAGAAGTTAAAGAAATGGTTTCAGAAAACTTATTTATAAAGATTTCAATATTGCCATCTTTAGCTGGAAGTGTCGGTAAATCTCTTATTTCCATTTTAGTCGTGCCGAAATGTTGAGCTAAAAGAGAAAGTGGAGTAAACAAAGCGATAAAGAAGTAAGGTTTCACGTGGAACTATTTTTTAATTGTTCCTCAAATAAACATAAATACTCCTCCTCTTTTTGCCTCATAATTGTTATTTCACTTTTCTTTTTGTCTGTGTAGTCACAAAGATGCAAGGCCCCATGAAAAATTACGCGCAGAAGCTCCTTTTTCAAGGTCGTTTTCTGTTTTATTGCATTCTCTCTTACCCGTTCAACACTTATATATGCTTCCCCTATTATTTCTTTAGTGTTATTCGATAAATCAAAAGTTATTATATCAGTAAAAAAATTATGCTTTAAATGCTTCTGGTTTATCTCAAGCAAATAGTTATCAGAGGCAAAAACATAAGATAATGAAGCGAGAGATTTTTTTTCCTTTTTAAAAAGATATGAAATAAACGATTTGAGAAATTTTTTATTAGTAATGGGAGTAGTATGAATATCCGCACAATAAAATTTTATTGTTGCCATAGGTGGTATTAAGTGTACGTAAAGCAAATTATACATTTACTTTTGTTAAGAGATATGGAAATGATAAGAGATATGGAAATGAAACGATTATCAGAAATTAGAATTGGTAAAACGGTGGTTATACACTCTTTTGAAAAAGACGATATATTTATTAAGTTAATGGAAATGGGATGCATTCCTGGAGAAAAGGTAAAAGTTGAACAAATAGCCCCATTAGGTGATCCTATATCAATATCCGTATCAGGATATGTATTAAGTCTTCGGTTAAATGAAGCAGAAAAGATAATTGTGGAAGAACCTTAAAATATAGGAATATGGAAATAGGCTTATACTTTGGTTCTTTCAATCCAATTCATGTTGGCCATTTAATAATCGGTAGTTTTATTGCAAATAACACGGATATAGAGCAAGTATGGCTGGTAGTAACACCCCAGAATCCGTTTAAAGCTTCTAAGTCTTTATTAAACGAATATCACCGTTTGCACCTTGTACAATTAGCTGTAGAAGATGATCCTTTTTTAAAATCGTCTGATATAGAATTTAAACTTCCCCGACCTTCTTATACTATTGATACCTTAACCTACCTATTAGAAAAGTACCCCCAACATAAGTTTTCAATAATTATAGGTTCTGATAGTTACAGGAACTTTCATAAATGGAAAAACGGAGACATTATAAAAAGAGACTTTCCGATTTATATTTATCAACGACCCGGATTTTTAGTTCCCCCAAACGAACAAAACAGTATCATTTTTTTAAGGGCTCCCCTCCTTGAAATTTCAGCAACTGCAATAAGGGAAACTATTAAAGAGGGAAAATCTATTCGCTACTTAGTACCAGACCTTGTACTAAAGGAAATAGAAAGAAATAATTATTATAAATCTTTCTCAAAATAACCACCCTATTAATAAAAAAATAAGAACAATAATTGGAGAAGGAATTTTAGTAAAAATTAATATACTTAAAGTAAGCAAAAAAGCAATTAAGTGAGACCACTTAAAAGGAGCTGAAATTGAGATAAACAGGAGAAAAGTAGCGGCCCACATTATACCCACAACTACAGCATTAATTCCTTCCATAGCTCTAAATACAATCACATGTTGTTTCAACTTATTCCAGATTGGATAAAAGAATAGTACCAATAATAAGCTTGGTAAAAAAATAGCAACCGACCCAATAATACATCCAAGTATTTGATAGGAGGGCCCCATATCTCTTAATACCATTCCTCCTATAAAAGCTGCAATTGAAAAAACGGGACCGGGAAAAGCCTGAACCATTCCTGCGCCGGTAAGAAAATCTGCCGGACTTAAATAACGTGTTTTTGCCCGTAAAACATATTGTTCAAACATCATAGGGATTAAAACGCCTCCACCTCCAAAAACAAGACTTCCAAAACGATAAAAATTTTCAAACAAATTGACAGGCTTTCGCAAAACCCACTGATTTATTCTTGCTACTTCACTTAATACGCCTGCTAACAGAAATATTGACAAAAACAACCATAAATTGCTCCATTTAATTGGCTTAGGCTTATCTGTAAAATTTGGAATCCTTTTATTACTAAAGTTACTTATTATTCCCCCTACTAAAATAAGGCAGGGAAAAACCCACGGAGATTTTATAAATACTGTTACTATTATAGCACCTGCCATTATGAAAAAGGTAGCCTGATGTTTTATAAAAATCCGGTAACTCTGAAAGGCAGAGTAAGCAAGAAAGCCGACTGCCATTGGTTGGATAAACCTAAAAATGTCTTCTTTAAAAAGTTGATTATCAATATAATACAAGAAAAAGCTTAGCGCACCCATTAATATACATGCTGGCAAAATCCATATTAAAAGCGTTATACCGGCTAACCAAATACCCCCCCGTTTATATCCTATTAAAGTAACAATCTGGCTGCTGCCCGCCCCCGGCAGTAATTGCACAAAAGCATTTAGTTCCATTAATTCTTCTTCCGAAATATATTTCTGCTTTTGAACAAATAATTTATGCATTCGAACCAAATGCATTTGAGGGCCCCCAAAAGCCGTTAGACTGTGAATTAATACAGTTCTTAAATATGATATATGTCTAATTAAAACCAATAGGCCTGAAAGTTCTTGAAATAAGACAGATGCAGCAAATTACTTTTTAAGACCTATTTCGCGTAGCCGCTCATCTAAATATTCGCCGGCAGTAGCATCAGGATAAGCCTTGGGATGATTTTTATCTATGCAACTTTCTAAAGACGCTAAACTCATTTCGCTTCGTGGGTGTAAAAAGAAAGGCATTGAAAAGCGGGAAGTATGCCACAACTCTCTATGTGGATTAACTACCCTATGGGTTGTACTACGCAATTTATTATTTGTAAACCTTTGAAGCATATCTCCAACATTCACAACAATTTGCTCGGGCAGCGAAGTAACGCCTACCCATTCATTTTGCCTCGTAAGTATTTGTAATCCATCGGCACTTGCTCCTACTAATAAAGTGATAAGGTTTATGTCTTCATGCTGCTCTGCGCGAATAGCACTTTTAGGTTCTATAGTTATTGGAGGATAATGAATGCAACGCAAAATGCTGTTTCCATTATGTACTTGATTATCAAAATAATGTTCATCTAAACCTAAATACAAAGCAATTGCCTGTAATAATGCCGTCCCGCTTTTTTGAAAATTTTTATATGCCTGGTATAGCGTTTCATTAAAACCCTCAACCTCATTAACTTTTACATTCTCAGGGTATTCTGATTTGATAGGATCGTTATCCTCAACATTTTGGCCGTATTGAAAGAACTCTTTTAAATCAGGCGCTTCACTTCCCTTTGCATGTTCCCGGCCAAAGCTTGTATATCCTCTTTGACCTGCTAAGCCAGGAATTTCAAAGCCTGATTTTCTTTCTGATGGCAGTGAAAAAAATTGCTGAACGTATTCGTATAGATCAGAGATTAAAGCATCTGGTACTCCATGGTTTTTTACTGCTACAAAGCCTACTTCTTCATACGCTTTTCCCAACTGCTGCACAAAAGCTGCTTTACGTTCAGGATCACCAATTAAAAAATCGGCGAGATCTACAACAGGAATTGACATAACATTTGTTGATTTAAAATGAAGAATTATACCAAAACATTATCCCTGAAAATTACAAAAGTTCTTTAGATAGTTTTAAAAATACTTAGAATAAAAAAAGGCCAACAAAAATGCTGGCAAGTTTGCAAATATTAATTACCATACTCACTCAAAAACTTTATCCTCATTATCTTAAGCTGCTCCCAATCATATCCGCCATCTGACAATTCTTCCTGGGCAACATCTAAAGATGAGGTTTCACAGCTTCTAAAGTAATCTATAATCTCATCCTGCTCTTCTTCATCAAGCATATTATCTATAGCATAGCCAAGATTAAGTTTAGTGCCGCTTGCAACAATTGTTTCCATCTCTTCTAATAATGCATCAAGTTTTAAGTCTTTGGTTTTTGCAATAGTTTCGAGAGGTATTTTTTTATCTACGTTTTGAATAATGAAAATTTTATTGCTGCTTTTATTAGCAACACTCTTCATAACAAAATCATCCGGCTTTTCTATGTCATTCTCTTCAACATATTCGGCTATCAGCTCAACAAATGGCTTACCATATTTTAATGCTTTGCCCACACTAACTCCCTGAACTTTTTCAAGCTCTTTTAAAGTTGTTGGATACATTGTAGCCATATCCTGCAGCGAGTTTTCGAGGAACAATACAAAAGGCGGTAACCCTTTTTTCTTCGCCTCTTTTTGTCGAAGTTCTTTTAGCATTGTGTATAACCTTTCATCTGCTGCTGCACCTTGTGCAGTTGGTGTATCTGCTTCTTCATCATCCTCTGCATTAGCATCTTCAAACTTATTGTTCAAAGCAATTTTAAAGCTGGTTGGTTTCTTTAAAAAAGCTTCAGAGGCAGGAGTAAATTTCAACAGGCCGTATTCCTCAATGTCCTTTAAAATCAAATTTTCTAATAACATCTGGCGCATAAGGCTGTTCCAGTAATGCTCATCCTGGTTCTTTCCGATTCCAAATTCTGGCAAAGTGTTATGACGATACATTTGATTTTGCGGTGACAGTTTACCCAATAAAACACACAATACATAATCTATAGAAAAACGTTCATCAAGGGCCTTAACCACCTTCAAAACTTTTATAACATCTTCTTTAGCCTCTATCTTTTCTTTAGGCGTACAATTATCGCATCCGCCTGTGCCGGCACATTTGGTAGTGTCCCATTCTTCTCCAAAATAATGCAGTAGTATTTTTCGGCGGCAAACACTGCTTTCTGCATAGCTTACTGTTTCAAAAATTAACTGGGCCCCTACTTCTCTTTCGCTCAAAGGCTTATCTCTCATCAGGTGCTCAAGCTTAGAGACATCTTTGTGAGAATAATAAAGAATGCATTTCCCTTCCATTCCATCTCTGCCGCCCCGACCAGTTTCCTGGTAGTAATTCTCAATACTTTTTGGAATGTTGTAATGAATAACAAATCGTATATCCGGTTTATCTATACCCATTCCAAATGCTATTGTTGCTACAATAACCTGCGTATCTTCTTTTAAAAATTTATCCTGCCTTTCTGCACGAAGTTTCGAGTCTAATCCAGCATGATATGCAACAGCCTTAATTTTATTTGCTACCAAAATTTCGGCAAGTTCTTCTGTTGTTTTCCGGTTCAATGTATAAATGATCCCGCTCTTCCCCGGATTTTGAGATATGAAGCGAACAATACTTTTGATCGTTTGGTCTTTCTTGATCTTTGGCTGAATTTCGTAATAAAGGTTTGGCCGGTTAAAAGAAGAAATAAGAATTGCCGGATTACGAAGACCAAGATTTTTAAGAATATCGCTTTGAACTTTAGGTGTTGCTGTAGCAGTAAGGGCAATAATGGCAATATCAGGATTGATGCTGGTCATCATTTCCTTAAGCCGGCGATATTCTGGCCTAAAGTCGTGTCCCCATTCCGATATACAGTGTGCCTCATCTACAGCAAAAAAAGAAATATTTAAATCGCTGAAAAAATCAAGATTGTCTTGTTTGGTTAATGTTTCAGGAGCTACATACAAAAGCTTTGTTTTACCACTTATAAGATCTGATTTTACTTCTCGTTCCTGCGCTTTAGTAAGCGAAGAATTAAGAAAATGTGCTACATGGTCTTTCTCACTGTAGCCTCTTATCAGATCAACCTGGTTCTTCATTAAAGCTATCAACGGACTTACAATTATTGCACAACCTTCCATTAATAAGGCCGGTAATTGATAACAAAGGCTTTTGCCTCCGCCTGTAGGCATTATTACAAAAGTATCCTTACCACTGAGTAAATTATTAATTGCCTGTTCCTGGGTTCCTTTAAAATTATCAAAACCAAAAAAGTTTAAAAGAGCTTTATGTATATTGTACGGATGTTCTGGCGCTGGTATTTCTACTTTAGTTACTTTTTTTAACGCGGGTTGTGCAGCCGTTTTCTTTGTTGCAGTTGTTTTTTTTGTTATATTAGTTGCCATTGTTTCAAAATTCGTTCCACCTCCACGGCAGTTTTATTTGTTTCTAAAGATATAGATTTTAATAAAAAAGCTATCGTTTAAAATTCACCTTTCAGCTTTTTAAAGTTAGCGAAGATAATAAACGAGCTTTGTTATTAAAATCCCCGGGTGTTAAAGTTTAAGTTGCAACATACCTTAGCTACGGTTAAACCTTTATTTGTTAAGGCTGTGTAAGAAACTTCTGCCTCTTTTTAACTTGTCCACATCAAATATTACAATGTACTTTTGCGCACCAATGAAGGAAAGCTTACTTAAAATAGCTGTACAAACCATTCAACAGGAAGCTAAGTCTGTAGCTAATCTGGTAAATTTCATTAATACCGATTTTGAGCAAGCTGTACACACTGTTTTTAACAGCAAAGGAAGATTCATAATTAGCGGAGTTGGTAAAAGTGGCATTATTGCTCAAAAAATTGTTGCAACGCTTAACAGCACCGGCACTCCCGGGTTGTTTATGCATGCTGCCGACGCTATCCACGGAGACCTTGGTATGATACAAAAAGAAGATGTGGTAATGCTGATAAGCAAAAGCGGCGAAAGCGCTGAAATAAAACTTCTCGTTCCTTTGATAAAAAATTTTGGCAACCGCTTTATTGGAATGGGAGGAAACGATCAGTCCTATCTTTCAAGAAATTGCGATTTTTTCTTAAATACTTCAGTTGCGCAGGAAGCTTGTCCAAATAACCTGGCTCCAACAAGCAGTACTACTGCCCAATTAGTTATGGGCGATGCGTTAGCTGTTTGCTTAATGGAGCTACGAGGTTTTAATGGTAATGATTTTGCACGCATTCATCCCGGCGGAAATTTAGGAAAACGATTATACCTTCGGGTGAGAGACCTTTTTACAGCCAATGCCAAGCCTATGGTTAAACCTGCTGCCGGTTTAAAAGAAATAATTGTTGAAATAAGTGCAAAACGTTTAGGGGCTACTGCCGTAATAAATGATGATGGAGAAATCGAAGGAATAATTACTGACGGTGACCTAAGAAGGATGCTTGAAAAAAACCATGCACTCGAAAATATTACCGCTTCAAATATTTCAACCGCTAACCCTAAAACGGTTTTAGCAGAAGAGCTGGCTGTAAATGCACTCGAAATTTTACGGAAACACGATATTAGCCAATTAATCGTTATTGACAATAACGAAACTTATATTGGTATTTTACATTTACACGATTTAGTAAGAGAAGGCATTGTATAAATAATTTAAACATCCTTAAATCAGTTATCTCAGCATATAAATAACATGAATAAAAATCAATATGTAGCTATAATGGCCGGGGGGATCGGCAGCCGCTTTTGGCCTAAAAGCCGCGTTGGATTACCAAAACAATTTCTTGATATTTTAAATACTGGAAAAACTCTCATCCAATATACTTACGAGCGCTTTGCCCAATTCATTCCTGAAGAAAATATTTTCATCGTTACTTCAGAAGAATATACATCCATCGTAAAAGAACAGTTGCCTCAATTAATTGAGGACAATATTGTTTCGGAGCCATGCAGAAAAAACACTGCTCCATGTATTGCCTATATTTCCTTTAAAATTTCGCAATTTAACCCTGATGCAATTCTTATTGTTGCCCCGGCCGACCATCTCATAATGGATACTGCAGCATTTGAGCAGACGTGTGAAAGTGCAATAAATTTTGTAGAAAAGAATGATGCTTTGGTAACACTTGGCATTAAACCAACTTATCCAAACACTGGTTATGGTTATATACAACACGAGCAGGAAGCCATAGAAGAGAACGTATATAAGGTAAAAACTTTTACTGAAAAACCTAATCTCGAACTGGCTAAAACATTTTTGTTGAGCGGAGATTTTCTTTGGAATGCCGGTATATTTATCTGGAAGATCAGCACTATAATTAAAATGCTGGAACAGTACCAGCCCGAGATGTTCGAGGTATTTTCAGGAGAAAAAGACAAATTTAATACTCCTGATGAGAAAGAGGCGATTGCACGCATCTATCCTTTGTGTTCAAGCATTTCTATTGATTATGCAATAATGGAAAAAGCGGATAATGTATATGTCATCCCCAGCAGTTTTGGCTGGAGCGATTTAGGTACATGGGCAAGCGCATACGACAATTTAGAAAAAGATTATTTAGGAAATGCAATAGCCGGCGATAAAGTAATGGTGATTGATTCGACGCAATGTATGGTCTCAGCTCCTCATGAAAGATTACTGGTACTGCAGGGTCTTAATGATTTTATTGTAGTGGATACAAAAGACGTTTTATTGATATGTAAAAAGGAAAAAGAGCAGGAGATTAAAGAATACGTTGCCGAAGTAAAAAGAAATGTTGGAGAACAATATTTATAGATGAGGAAGCTTAATTAACTAAAGGTCATTTTTAAAAACAAGTGGCCTTTTTTTTTATAACCTTGCCAATTTGTGGTTAAAAACAAGTAACCAAAATAAATTACTTTAGGTTAACCATTAATATTACATCAAAACATTCTTCTTGTTTCGATTACTGATATATTTTACCTGCAATTTCTTATTCCTCATTTTACATAATGCGGTTTTTTCGCAGGTATCAGTAAGTGGTACAGTGTACGATATAACAAAGAAAACCCCTATCGAAGCGGTAAGCGTACTAAGCACTTCAGGAAAAGGAACAGCAACCGACTCAGCAGGCCATTATAGTATTACAGTTAAAGAAGCTGACTCTATCTATTTTTCTTTTTTAAATAAAGCAACTCCAAAATATGCTGTAACAAGTATTCAAAATACTGCGAGTTTTGATATATCTATTTTAAAAAAAATACAGGAATTACCAACAGTTTTTATAAAGCAGCGAAACTACAGGCTGGACTCTTTACAAAACCGAAGCGATTATGCAAAAATATTCAATTACCAAAAACCCGGCATAAGAAGCTCTATGATTACTACACCAGGCAATGTAGGTGTAGGATTAGACCTTACTGAATTAATAAACATGTTAAGCTTTAAAAAGAACAGGCGAACATTATCATTTCAAAACAGGTTATTGCAGCAAGAGAAAGATAATTATGTGAACTATCGCTTTAATAAAGGATTAGTAAAAAAGCTAACAGGGCTAAACCCTCCTGAAATAGACAGCTTTATGGTGCAATTTCGTCCCCCTTATGAAATGACTGTACAATTAAACGACCTTGAATTCGGCCAGTTTGTAGTGGAAGCTTTTAAGTATTATCAAAAAGGAATTAGGGTAAACCAGGAGTTTTTGAAAAGACATTGGCAGTAAATAATACAGGCAGGATTATTCGTCTCACGATTACAACTTAGTGAGGGCAGGAAATGCCCTTTTTGTGCTGCTTATTAGTTTGTAATCGTTAATAGTATTTTAGTTTTAATTGTATTAACGATTGAAGCTCCATTAGATATATTTAAAGTTATCTCAACTTCATCTGTTCCAACATAATTTAAACCCGGCTTATAATTATAAATCATTTTGCCTGTATTATTATTTCTTCTTAATTCGCTGATCTCAAAATGATTTGCTTGCTGACTTATAGATAAACCGTCCTCTATGCCAATTAAACCAAACTCGTATTGGAAAGATTGATTCTTTTTAATAGATGGAGTTGTTGTTTGAGGAGTTGTTGTTTGTTGATTAGTATTATTGTCAATAGTTTTTTTGCAAGATTGCGCCAAAATACTTAAGCTAAGAATTATTGTAAAAGCAAGAGTTCTTTTTCATAACGCTTTGTTTCATTAGTTGACAATAAACTATTTTATTTCGTTGCATTCACTCTTTAAGTAAAATACAATAGTAAACTTATTGCTCCAACCACTAATGCAAACTCGCTCTTAAGAAATATCCTTTAAATGATCAGGCGTTACTTTATGTGAACGGGTAAGTTTTTCTACATCAACATCCGCCTTTTGCATTCCGCTTTCCGCATCCATAATATCTTCTTTTGCAGGATAATGCGGGTAGCCCGGAAAATCCTGATCAATTTTCTCATCCTGCGATTCCTCAACTTCACGCGGAGTATTTATAGCTTTTTCAGGCTTATTTTCTCCTTGCTGTGGTTGGCCTTTGTCTTCTCCAGAAATATTTTGTGTTGCCATACTGAAATTTAGTTTTCACGAAGCTATGAAAAAAATATGCTCAAAACCGTTTAAAACTTTTAGGCTTGGAAGGTGCTAATTACTTGAATGACACAAATATGCTTACCGCCAATATCCTTTGTTTAGGTAAGGGTTATTAACCACTATCCACATTCTATTACCGTTTATTCACATATTTAAAATATTAACCCTAATTACTCCCCGTGCTACAGTGGCATGTTTTATAATTTATTTGGTTTATAAAAAATAAATTATATGAGAATCATAAGTACAAAAATGCATGGGGTTTTAGATTATTTGGTGGGAATATTTTTAATAGTGTCCCCCTGGTTATTCAATTTTGCTGACGGTGGAGCAAAAATTTGGATACCCATTATCCTGGGAGTAAGTGCGCTGGTTTATAGCATGATGACCAATTACGAATTAGGTGTGTTTAAAACATTATCAATGAAAACACACTTAACATTGGATCTGCTCTCTGGTATTTTTCTGGCGGCGTCTCCATGGATTTTTGGTTTTGCAGATACTGTTTATATGCCTCACCTCATTTTTGGTTTATTGGAAATAGGAGCTTCGCTGATGACAAAAACACAGCCTGAAGAAAATTATAATCAATCAGGTACAACGCGTACACATTCGGTATAAGTTTAAAAAGTAAATATTGAAAAAACCAAAAGGGGGCTTAAAGTCCCTTTTTTTATTTTTGCATGGCATACTTTTATTGATGATTAAATTAGTATGGGATTTTTAATAAGAAATTTAGAACCTTGCCAATTGTATGAAGAAAACTACAGATGTACCCGAAAATTTGTTTACAGTTGCTCCCGGTGTTTGGGGAAGAAAAGATGTTTTTGTTAACTTCTTCATGATCCAAAGTCTTAGTGATGACTCATGGATTTTAGTTGACGCTGGTTTAAAATGGTCGGCTCCGAAAATAAAAGAAATGGCGGCATACCTGTTTGGAGCCGATAGTAAACCAACCGCTATTGTACTTACGCATGGTCATTTCGATCATGTGGGGTCGGTAGAAAAACTGGCAGATGAATGGGATATTCCGGTATATGCCCACAATTTGGAAATTCCGTACCTTACAGGGCAGTCAGATTATCCGCCTCCCGATCCTACAGTTGGTGGTGGTTTAATGGCAACAATGGCGTTTCTATACCCAAAGAGCCCTATTAATATCTGGAGGCATATTAAAGTACTTCCCTCAGATGGCAAAATTACTCCGATGCCGGAGTGGACGTTTATTCATACTCCGGGACATGCTCCGGGGCACATCAGCCTTTTTAGAGAAAGTGACGGTGTTTTAATAGCAGGCGACGCCTTTGTTACTACAAAACAAGAATCGGCAATGGCTGTTATGATGCAAACTAAAATTTTATCCGGTCCTCCAAAATACTTTACCTGCGATTGGCAGGCAGCAGAAAAATCAGTACGGGAATTGGTAAGCCTGCAACCAAAAACCGCAGCTACAGGTCATGGTAAGCCAATGCGCGGCCGAGAGCTGCAACAATCACTTAATGCTCTTGAAAGTCAATTTTACGAAATAGCAGTCCCAACTCAGGGCAGGTATGTACCTCACCCTGCTATAACCAATGCAAATGGTGTTGTTTATATTCCCCCAAGAAACAGAACTGTAAATGAAACGGCCTGGGAGGTTTTTGGAATTACTGCCCTTGTTGTATTTGGATTACTTTATACTGCTAATAGAAAGAAAAAGAGAAGAGTGGCAAACGAAAACCTGTTAGACATTGAGTACAACTTTTAAAATGGTTGGTAAACAATATGGTTGAGCATTGATTACATTATAAACTTTGTAGTAGCTGAATAGAAAAAGGAAGCTGTTTATTTTCAAAACAGCTTCCTTTTTTGTTAACCAAATATCCTTCTACCCAATCAAGCCCGCTGCCCGGCTGATGTCAAGCATTCTTTCGATTGGCTTTTTTGCAGCCAGCCGTAATTTCTTGTCCATTATAATTTCCGGAGTTTCATATTCCATGCACAGATACAATTTCTCCAGAGTATTCAGTTTCATATATGGGCAGTCGTTACAGGCGCAACTGTTAGTGGGCGGTGCCGGAATAAAAGTTTTTTGAGGAGCTTCTTTTTGCATCTGGTGCAAAATACCTGTTTCTGTAGCTACAATAAATTCATTGTTGCTGTCTGCAACTGCATATTTAAGCAACTGTGTGGTACTCCCAATAAAATCTGCAAGACGAAGAACAGGCTCTTCACATTCCGGATGAGCAATTACTTTAGCATTTGGATGACGAACCTTTAGCCTGGTTATTTTTTCCATGCTAAAGATTTCGTGAACCATACATGCACCATTCCAAAGAAGCATATTTCTGCCGGTCTTTTTATTTAAGAAACCTCCTAAATTTTTATCAGGAGCAAAAATGATTTGCTGATCTTTTGGAAGACTGTTTAAAATAGCTTCGGCATTGCTGCTGGTACAAATAATATCGCTTAAGGCTTTTATTTCTGCTGTACAGTTGATATAGCTTATTACAATATGATCAGGATGTTTTTCTTTAAAGGCCTGGAACTGTGCTGCAGGAGCACTATCAGCTAAAGAACAGCCTGCCTTTAAATCAGGAAGAAGTACTTTTTTATTTGGATTTAAAATCTTTGCTGTTTCTGCCATAAAATGTACACCGGCAAAAACAATTATATCTGCAGTGGTAGATTGTGCCTTTTGAGCGAGTCCTAAACTATCACCTAAAAAATCAGCCACATCCTGTATGTCAGGCTCCTGGTAATAATGTGCCAGCACAATTGCATTCTTTTCCTTTTTCAATCTTTCAATCTCTGCAAATAAATCCATGTGCACATCAAGGTCAATATCTAAAAAGCCTCTTTCGTCAATTTTATTTCTTGCTTCAGCTATGTTCATAATTATTGTAGTATTAATTATAATACATTATTTATAAATAAACCTATTACTATTACAGGTGTTAATTGCGGGAGAAGTTTTTTCATCTTTCACTTGCAAATGTAAAAGATGCTGCTTTATTAACGCTTATTCACATGCGTACACAATAACTATTACAATAAAATTAGGGTTTAAGCAGGGTTTCCCACACGTGGGGATTACATAAGACCTGTACAAGTAAAAGAGATTCCAGCAGTAATGGTAGCGTTGATATAAAAGGTATAAAAGACCTCTTTCAGAACCCATTCATTCAAAGAGATACCACGATAAAAATTTTCTACCCTAAATCTCCCCTATCAAAGAGTAAAAAAGAGCCATTATCCACCTCTTTGTATTTTGTTAACAGTTTAGATGGGGAAACTCTTTTTTAGAAATCTGAAAAAAAGATAAAACCTATTACATTATTTAAATAAAAGGTATGCCAGCACTTTATAAAACTTAACAGGATAAGGTTTTTAAGGGTTTTCCACAATTTGTTCAAACCATATATTACCCTATTTTTGTCCTCTATTTAAAAGTTATATAATAATATGTCGGTTATTCAAAAGATAAGGGATAAATATACTTCGCTCGTAATTGCGCTTATTGCTTTAAGTTTAATTGCTTTTATTGCAATGGACGCCTTTGTTGGCAGGGGAAGAGGTGCCGGCAGCAGCAGCACAACTGTTGGTAAAGTAAACGGGGAGAAAATAGATAGAAATGAATTTGAAAAAAGGATTGCTATACAGCAAAGTATGCAAGGAGCCCAGGGAGCGCAGCGTGAACAACTGGTAGGCAGTGTATGGGAGCAAACCCTCGATGATATGGTAATGAACCAGGAGTATGAAAAATTAGGGTTGAAGTTTACCCCCCGCGAACTGAATGAAACCTTATTTGGCGCTAACCCTCCCGAATGGTTAAGCCAGCAGTTTACCGATCCTCAAACAGGAGTTTTTAATGCCAATGAAGCCAAAAGAGCTATTGCACAACTTAAAAAGCAACAAAACAATTCATCTGCTGAAATGGTGAATGTAGCTCTTGAATCTACTGTTAACCAATCGCTGCGTATGAAGTATATGGCAATTTTAGGCAACAGTACTTATATACCAAAATGGTATGCCGAAAAAACTATTTCTGATCAAAATGCAATTACTGCCTTTTCGTATGTTGCTGTTCCTTACACTGCTATTTCCGACAGTCTGGTTAAAGTAACGGATGATGATGTAGAGACTTATATAAATAAACATAAAGAAGCTTTTAAACAGGAAGAAGCAAGCCGCAGTATTTCTTATGTAGCTTTCAATGCATCTCCGGGCAGCCAGGACTCTTCTGCTGTATTAACCCAGATCAATAATCTTAAAAATGATTTTACTAATACAAACGATGCTGAAACCTTTCTTGGAAGAGTAGCCTCCGAAACACCTTTTTTCAACGGTTATGTATTAGGCTCTAAAATGCAGGTTCCTAATGCCGACAGTATTAAAGCATTAGCCAACGGACAAGGATTCGGTCCTTATATTGATGGCAAAAATTATGTGCTTGCAAAAATGATAGATCGCCGCAATATGCCCGATAGTGTAAAGGTTCGTCATATTTTAATTAAGACAGGCGAAAAGGGACAACCAACATTGCCTGACAGTGTTGGAAAGAAAAGAATTGATAGTATTGTTAATGCAATTAAAAGCGGCGCAGATTTTAATGAAATGGTTCAAAAAATTAGTGATGACGCCGGAAGCAAAAATACGAAAGGTGAGTACGAGTTTACTTCTCAACAGTTTCCGAACCTGAGTAAAGAATTTGCTGAAGTAGCTTTTTATGGTAATGAAGGTGATAAGAAAGTGGTGAAAGTTGAAAACCAGGCATACACCGGTTACCATTATATAGAGGTAGTGCAACAAAAGAAAATAGAACCTGCTTATAAAGTTGCCTACCTGGCTAAACCAATTGATGCAAGTCAGGAAACCATTAATAAAGCAAACAACCTTGCGGCACAATTTGCTGCAAATAGCCGTAACAAAAAACAGTTTAATGATAATGCAGCAAAACAACACCTGCAGCTACTAAGTGCAGCAGATATAAAAAAGAATGATTATACTATTGCAGGTTTGGCAGACAATCGGCAGTTTGTGCGTTGGGTATATGAAAGTAAAACAGGCGATGTAAGTGAACCCTATGAAATGGGCGACCGGTATATAGTTGCTGTAATTACAGGCGCTTCGGATAAAGGTGTTATGAGCGTGGCACAGGCACGACCAACAGCCGAGCCATTTATTAAAAACGAAAAGAAAGCTCAACAAATCATCAATACTAAATTTAAAGGTGGTAATACAATTGAGGCTGTTGCTCAGGCAGCAGGCCAAACTGTAATGCGTGCAGATAGTGCAGGTTTTGGTCAGCCGTTTATTCAAAATGTAGGTAACGAACCTAAAATTACGGGTGCAGCTTTTAATAAAAGTTTACAAGGTAAAGTGAGCGAACCAATTGCAGGCAATACGGGAGTGTTTGTAATAAAAGGAGAAAGAATTTCTGCTGTTGCAAATACAAATATGAATGTAGAAAATTTAAGAAAGCAACTCGAAATGCAACAGAAGCAAATGGGTGGATACCGCAGCATGGAGGCGCTAAAAAAAGCTGCTGACATTAAGGATAACAGATTTGATTTTTATTGACAAAATAATATAAAGTTTAAAAGCCCGGCTAATAATGGCCGGGCTTTTTTTTGATACGTTTATCTATTACTGAAACAGAATTAACCTCTTTATCTTTGATCGCTGTTTCCTTCTAATCAATTATAAATGTATTATCTCTTATACGGGTTTCTTTATACATTATCTCTGCTGCCCTGGAAGATTCTATATTTTATAAGTGATGGCTTTTATTGTTTATTATATTACATTATAGGTTATCGCAAAAAAGTAGTAATGGCTAATTTGCTGCTCGCTTTTCCTCACAAAACGGAAGAACAGCGAAAACAAATTGCCAAAGCATTTTACCACAACTTTCTTGATACGTTTATAGAAACCATAAAATTTTTATCACTTTCCGATAAACAGTTCTCCAAAAGATTTAGCGGCAACTTTGATGTACTGACTAATTTGTATTCCACAGGCCAAAATGTGCAACTTCATTCAGCCCATTTTTTTAATTGGGAGTATATGAATTGGGGTATTCCTAAAAATTCTCCTTATCCTTTTATCGGGGTTTATTTGCCCGTAAAAAATAAAGCTTTCGATAAAATAATTTTGGATATGCGCCGGCGCTATAACAGCATTATGCTATCCGCGCATAGTTTCAGAAATGCTTTTCATCAACTGGCAAAAGGGAGGTTTGCTTTAGGGCTTGCAGCCGATCAAAACCCAGCCAATTTATTGCAAAGCTTTTGGCTGCCCTTTTTGGGAAAGCTGACACCATTTGCTGCAGGACCTGAAAAAAGTGCGCGGATTAATAATACAGCAATTGTTTTTGTTCATTATTATAAAATAAAACGTGGATATTACCAGGCAGATTTTGAGCTACTTACAACTACGCCAAAAGATTATTCACGCGGCGAGCTTACAAAAAAATATGTAGCTTTTCTTGAAAACTGCATACGCAAAAAACCAGCTAATTATTTATGGAGCCATAGAAGATGGAAGCATGATTTTAAAGAAGAATACAGAAAGCAGTTGATTGAAGGTTAAAGAAATTCACATCTTATAATTGCTTTTTAAATTTTCCCATTTTCATCATTTTAAAATCATTGTAAGCAGCAAATAAATATCTTATAATTTTCCAGCTATCTCTTCCATAAAAAATGCATGCCTTAATTTGATTTATAACTATTTTTCTTACTGTTTTCATTATTGTTCCGGTAGTATCCTTATGTTTCTTTTCAAGATAAAGCAGGTTGCGGTACATATAATAACATCTGAGAGGTGAGTGTATTTCTTTCTTCTTTTTAAAAATGAAAAGTGTTTTAACAGACGACTTATATACCTGCTTTCCCACTTCGTGCAAAATATGAATATTTGAAAATTTAATAAGAGAAAAGCCTTTAAGTCTTGCACGGATACAATAATCATGATCAACAGAGTCTATAAATAAAGCTTCATCAAAACTTCCGATTGTTTTATATAATTTCAGGTTAAGCAAAGAAGCTGATGTAATTAGTTCATGTATCTCAGTTGGTTTACATTCTTCTGGAGATGCTTTTTTCATCCGGGTATATCTTGTTCCAAAAACGGCTACATTCTCTTTGTTTTCATATTGACCAAAACACCGGAAGTAATTTTTGATTGCTTCTACAGAAAACTTAGAATCCTGGTCCATAGTAAGAAGCCAATCAAACTGTTGCTCTATACTCATTGCTGCACCTGCATTCAGCCGTTTAGCTATACCCTCATTCTTATAATCGTGGTAATATTCAATCCGCTGAAATTTGAGCAACTCTTCTTTCAGCAATGGCTCCGTTTCAGTATTGTCGAATACCATTATTTTCTCAATATAATCATAGTATGTTTTAATATTAGAAACTACAGAATGATCAGGGTGATATAGTATTACAACAGCAGCTATTCTCATTATATTTAATTCATTTACAAATCTTCGTTAGGCTTTAGTGTATTTTTTATAAATAATAGATCTTGATGCGGAAAGAATTTATCGGTCAGGTTTCTCAGTCTTCTGTTTGTATTCTTTGCTTTGATTTTTACAGGCTGTTCACTAAAATTAAAATCTTTAATTGCTTCTATTGTTTGCTCAAAAGTAAAAGACTTGAAATTTGCTGAAAGCAAGAAATTTTCTATAGCACTGTTCCAGCTTTCCTTGTTGCTCCAGTAATGAGCGATTGCATTTTTTGCTTCTTGCAAACCATACATTTCATGCAGAGCTACCGACAAAGCAAATTGTTCTATTAATCGTTTTGTAACCCCTTGCTTACACATTTCATCACATATTTGTACTGCCAGTAAACACTCTGCATTGTTTTTCTGGTTAGGTGTGGCTACAACTCCGGCATTAAACATAGCATGCGATGCAACCATTTTTATATTACCAAAAGTTCCATCTTTAAGCTGGTGCCACATTCTCTTTTCTGTTTTGCTTTTTGCCTTTGACAGTTCTCCTTCTTTTTCGTGCATAAATGCTGTTCCCTTCAATAGTGCATCTGAAATTGGCTTTATTTTGCTATACAAAAAAGTATCTGAATCAAGATATACTACAGGCTCATTCATATACATCGAACATAACATTTCAATGGCCTTTATCTTTATCCGCCAGAAAAAATCATATTTCCCTTTCCATTCTTTTAAGGTTTCTTCATTTATTTTAATGATGTTAATACGATGTTCAAGGCTATTATAAAAGTCAGGTGTATCTGTAATAACATTAATGGTGTGTATGTCTTCTTGATGAGTTAAAAAAGAGAGGATAGAAAAATGCGCCTGAATGTGGTTGCTGATGTTTTCGCCAAAAGTTAGATATAGTAGATTCATAATGTAGCTTAAAATCAGTTCCCGTAAATTGCCTTACAGGCAAAGTTCCCTGAGGATAACTAAAGTAAAATAAATACAATCAGGATAAATTTAAAAAAGAGAATTAAGAGAACTTACATTTGAAATCTTGATTTACCGGCAAATATTTGCTTATTCCTGCCATCTAAAATTTGTAGTTCGTATGCTTCCTTCCTATCAGGTATCTGTTGTTATGTGCACATATAACGGCAATAAATTTATAGATGAGCAAATAGCATCCATCCTAAACCAGGATTATACAATTTATGAATTGGTAATAGTTGATGACCTTTCAGCAGATGGTACATGGCAAAAACTTGAGCAGTGGCAAAAAAGAAATAGCATCATTAAGATATTTAGAAACGACACTAACCTTGGGTATAATAAAAATTTTGAAAAAGCAATTCAACTTGCAACAGGAGATATTATTGCCCTTAGCGACCAGGATGATATTTGGTTACCGCAAAAAATATCAGGGCTCGTTAATGCGTTTGCAAACAATGATACAATTCTTGCCCATTGCCGTTCTGTAAGATTAGAAAAAGGAAGGCTGCGATTTAAAAGCGCCTCACTTCACAATCATTTTGCTGGCAACGACACAAGGAAGCTTTTTATGTTTAACCAATTAAATGGGCATAATATCATGTTTAGAAAACACTTTGTGCATAAGATTATACCGATACCTGCTGGTATGATGTACGATTGGTGGATTGCAGTAATAGCTACCTGTTATGGCAACATTGCATCAGTAGATGAATATCTTGTTCATCACCGCATCCACAATGAAAATAATTTTTTTAATAAAAACATGCAATTGAAAAAAAAGCAATTGGATTTACAGGACGTGTTGCAATTATTTACCTCAATAAATGCACTAAGCGCTGAAAGCAAAACTTTTCTTCGTGAATTTCTCCGGCTTCTTACAGCACATAACCAACATGAAAAACGATTCTTTGACTTTAGTTTGTTCCGGTTCTTGTATCAAAATGGCGAAATAATGTTTGGTCATAAGCGAAGGCTTTTTCCCGGGATAAATTATTTGAAGAATGCTGTTAAGTATGCAAGATTCAACTTTAACGGTAAGGGAATTACAATATAGGGCTGCGGGTCTTTTTTAAGAATTGTTTGTGCAGAAAAAGCAATCAGTCATCATTATCACAGATGAAGCAGGCAAATCACACCTGAAGCAACAATGTTTTAATTTGCAGCAATAATGAAAGAGACTGAAATTTCGGTGGTGATAATTTGCAAAGATGCAGCAGCAACTATAGAAAAAACTTTGCAATCAGCGTTTGCTGTAACCACTGATGTGGTTGTTGTGGACAGCGGAAGTACCGATGGAACAATCGAAATGATTGCCAAAACACCTGCCAGACTTATAACGATAAAGTGGAAGGGATATGGCGATGCAAAAAACAACGGAAATAAGTTAGCATCGCACAACTGGATACTGAGTTTGGATGCTGACGAATGCATAGATGTTCAATTAGCGGGTTCTTTAAAAAATGCTGATCTAAGTGATAAGACCACAGTCTTTACTATGCAACGGTTAAATTACCTTGGCATTAAATCAATTCAGCATGGAGAATGGAGCAATGATATAATATTACGATTGTTTAATAAACAAAATGCAGAATGGGATACAACTGCTGTACATGAAGAACTGATAATAAAAAATGTAGGTAGCGCAGTTAGATTAAAAGGAGTTTTACATCATTACACATCTCCTTGTATAAATGATTACAAATTGAAATTAGAAAAGTACGGTGCATTAATGTCGAACAAGTATTATAGTAAAGGAAAGAAGGCTTACTGGTATAAAATATATTTTTCGCCTGTTGTAAACTTTATTCAAAACTATATTATTAAAGCAGGTTTTTTAGATGGGAGGGAAGGGCTTCAAATTGCTTTGGCTCATACATCATATACTTTCAAAAAATATAAGTTGCTTAAGAAGAAACAAGCAGAGTCACAACCTTAATTTTTAAACTTAACTTATCATACCTCCTTATAGTTTTTATATTCTCCAAACTTAAAACCTAACAAATCTTCAATGGGTTGAAGAAATTTATCTTTTGTCTTCCACACAGCTTTTTTACGGTCGAAATAAAATTCCCAGTCCTGCGCTTCTACTTTTTCTTTCATTAGTTCTGGATGAGAGCCCGTAAATTTTTTAACCCTGTCAACACTTCCAAAATCAAATCGCTCATAGGCCTCCTCGCTTCTTGCTTCGTCATGCAACAAATCGAAAGTGTACATTTTCTTTTTCTGAACGTTCTTAGGTCTTACGCCGCTATAATGAAATACAGGAGCGTTAATCTTTTTTACCCGTAGCTTTTCTCCTTTTTCTCCCCGTTCATAAGCCTCAATGCTGCTATATTTTCTAAAGCCCTGGGAGTCGGCATACGAGCGAACTAAAGTATCATTCCTAAAAATACGGACCTCGTAATTATGCACCCGCCTCGAAGTGCGGAAATAATTATAACCACCCCAGAAATGAATAAAGGGCAGAATAAAGCCCTCAACCCGCCTATCGTTATTATACTTTTCAATAGCAGATTTT